>Ga0179952_1020996_pt1 | contig 18175 bp, 8 predicted proteins | sample AD_JPNMR1_sludge_FD_135928 | JGI IMG/M metagenome (GOLD analysis project Ga0179952, IMG submission 135928) | Metatranscriptome of active sludge microbial communities of municipal wastewater-treating anaerobic digesters from Japan -... | ecosystem: Engineered > Bioreactor > Anaerobic > Digestate...
GTTTTTTGTTATTTCTACATTGGATAAGCCTTCCAATCCGGCTGCATTGAGGAACCGTCCTATTCACGCATCTAGGAGGAATAAACCCATGCTCGGGCTGTCTATGGATATCGGGATTGATCTCGGAACAGCCAATACAAGGGTTTACGTCAAAGGGAAAGGAGTAATATTCAGCGAGCCGTCAGTTGTTGCTGTTGACGGCGAAACACGCAAAGTGTTAGCAGTCGGTGGAGAGGCCCGCAGGATGATTGGGAGGACTCCCGGTTCCATATCAGCTATCAGGCCTATGAGGGACGGAGTTATTGCCGATTATGAGATAACCCAGGCGATGCTCCGTCATTTTATAAACCGTGCATGTGGCAGAAAAGTCCTGATACGGCCCAGGGTAATAATATGCATTCCTTCCAGGGTAACAGGGGTCCACAGAAGGGCAGTGCTTGAAGCCGCATCGCAATCCGGGGCAAGGCAGACCTATCTCGTGGAAGAGCCTATGGCCGCAGCTATCGGAGCAGGCCTCGACATATGGGAACCTTCCGGCCATATGGTTGTTGATGTCGGTGGAGGGACAACTGATATTGCAGTCATCTCCCTTGGCGGAATCGTTGTTGCTGATTCCTGTGCAATCGGAGGAGACAAGTTTGATGAAGCTATCATCAGATATGTCAGACGCGAGCATAACCTCCTGATAGGAGAGCGCACCGCGGAAGACATCAAGATCCGAATAGGGTCAGCTTATCCCGTGAGTTCGACCGAACCCGCGGAGACTGCGGAAATGCGGGGAAGGGATTTTGTCACAGGGTTGCCAAAGGTTATGAACTTAAGCTCCTGGGAAGCTTACGAGGCTCTTTTTGAACCTGTCAGCGAGATTATCAACAGTGTCAAAGGAGTCCTGGAACGGACTCCTCCTGAACTGGCTGCAGATATTATTGACAGGGGAATAGTCTGCACCGGCGGAGGCGCCCTTCTCAATGGATTTGTGAAGCGGCTGTCAGAAGAGCTGGGAATTCCTGTCCACATCGCAGAAGACCCCATGAGTTGCGTGATTATCGGCACAAGCAAGCTTTTCGGGTCACCGGAGTTTCTCAAAAACAGCCTGGTAGCAGGCTCTATACCTGTGTAAACCGACGTCTTGTGCGTTCCGGCCTGATCACCTCCGGAATCCTCAAAAAGATCCATCCGGAACCATCTTTCTTTCAAGAGGATAACAGGCTTTAATATAGAACTGAAAAGGTTAAGGTTGCCTGTGGAAGGAGGTCTACTTATTTCATGAAACACCCCTGCAATTGTGTGGGAGTTCGGGCAGCTATTGCTTTCTGTATCATCTTCTTGCTCATTGCGGCACCTTGCAGTGCCTCGTGGGTGACAATCGGTGAAGCCTACAAAATCCACGACGCAAGGCTGGCCATTGATGAAAGCGGAACTATTCTTCCTGTGCCTGCCGTTATTAAAGGCAATGCTCTCCTTGTGCCAGCAACCTTCGTAGCTGAAATCCTAAATATCTCCATGAGATACGATCCCGGTGCAGAAAGGGTTTCTTACAGCGTACCCGGCGGTGAATTTGAAGTCTTGCTCGATCGTACGGACTGGCAGCTATCTTCCGGCGAGAAGAGGACCTTTACCGAACCTCCTGTCAGTATAAACGGTGTTCCTTTTGTCCCTGTCGAGCTTCTTAGAGTAACCGGGGATTACGATGTGTCGTGGGACTTGCGGGCAATGGAAGTCCATATCCGCAGGCCTTGGCTCATAGATGAAATGGCCCATCTGACCCAGGTAAGGCATGGAATCCATCCTGACAAAGTCAGGGTTGTGTTTCATGTGACAAAGGAAGTCCCGTTCAAGGTCATGCAGATGAAAAACCCGCCCAGAGTGGTAATTGATTTTGAAGATACATACTTGGATAAGGCTTTTGATGCACTCTTAGACCATGTGGCAGTCAGTCAAGTAAGACTTTCCGCTTTGGAGCAAGGAAAGGCCAGGGCGGTTATAGACCTCAATTACGCGCTTCCTGATGTGACCGCGTTCTGGCTGCAGGATCCTGTACGGCTTGTTGTAGATGTGCCGACGGTCTACAGCAGTATTTCCGCGCTCACCATCGGCCCCGGAATCCGCTACATTACCTTGAACAGCGGAACTCCTTCCGGCCCTGTTGTCGTTGATGTCCTCGAGATCGACGTAAGTGACGAAAACGTAGAGGTAAAGACTGCCCTTGCAGGTTCTTATGACAGTTTCGGCCTGGCCCCTGTCAGTGAACTTGTATCACGGTCTGGCGCGATAGCAGGGGTTAACGGCGTGTTTCACGCGTCAGACGGCACACCTCTCGGCCTCATCATCGTAGACGGAAAACTCAAGAGCTTGCCGATTATGAACAGGACTGCCATGGGGATTACCCGTGATAGAAGGATCCTCATTGATAATGTGTCAGTTGACACATCAGGCAATTTGACTCCTGATTGGTTGGCAGAAGGAGTGATATACGCTGTAGGTGGCGGTCCGCGGCTGGTAAAGGATGGAGAAATCCATGTGACTTCCCTTGAAGAACAGTTCAAGCCGGATGTAGCTTCAGGCCGTGCTCCCCGAACTGCTGTCGGAGTGACCGACGACGGCAAGCTCCTTTTGATTGCTGTTACCGGGCGCAAGGCATACCACAGCGTCGGAGTGACCTTGGACGAATTAGCCCACATCGCACTTGAGTTAGGTGCAAAGGATGCAATGAATTTAGACGGCGGGGGCTCTTCCACAATGGTTGTTCGCAACTTTGTCATGAATACCCCGTCAGACGGGAGAGAACGAAAAGTAGCTGACGCGATTCTTGTGTTTGCCGGCACACCTGAGACAACGTCCGAGAGTCCGTAACACAGGTGAGCGACATGCGATTGAATCATGTGATTGACCCATGGGAATGACGCATGTGATTGGCGAAGAATGGTGAAGGGAGAATCTTACTGATATGATTGTAGGCTGGATCAATGGGAAATCAGCAGGTAAAAAGCTTTTTACAGCAACTGTTGCAGTTGTCTTGGGTTTACTGCTAATAGGATTCGGGGTGTTTCCGTATTCTGAGGCAGAAGCGCAGCAGGATCCGGAGTTTATGCCCATTTCCCAGGTGATGCCCGGGATGAAAGGTATTGCCAAGACTGTCTTCTCGGGTACAAAGATAGACACCTTTGACATAGAAGTCTTGGCTGTTATGAAAGGCGGGGCAGCCTCAGGCGATTATGTTCTTATAAAGGCAAGCGGAGACGCCATAGAAGCAGTAGGCGGGCTGGCATCAGGAATGAGCGGAAGTCCCGTGTATGTAGACGGACGTCTTATCGGTGCAATAACCCACGCCTTAGATGCAGGTTCCGATCCGTATCTCGGCCTTGTTACCCCTATCGGAGAAATACTCAGAGTGTTCGAAGCCCAGCAGGGATATCACGTTGCAGCCGGCCCGTTGGGTGATCCTGTCGTAGTCAGCGAGGGCTTGAAGACGCAGCTAGGCCTAGACACTGAAGCTCCTTTAGTGATGGCCCCTGTAAAGAGCCCTGTAATGCTGAGCGGAATCAGAGGACGGGCATTTCAATCCTTGGCAGAGAAGTTGAAAGGATACGGCCTTCAGCCGGTAAGCGCAGGGATTGCCCAAGCCCCGTCTACACAGGATGAAGTCTCGCTTGAGCCAGGCTCAGCTGTAGGCGTGCAGCTCATGAGAGGCGATGTTTCCGCTACTGTCATTGGTACTGCAACTTACAAAAAAGGCGACCTTGTGGTAGCATTCGGACACGAAGTGCTTCTTATGGGAAAAGCAGGTTACATCGCAACCGCAGCTGAAGTGCATAGGGTTGTGTCTTCAATCCTCAGGTGTTTCAAAGTAGGGAGCCCTCTTAATGTCGTTGGTGCAGTAACGCAAGACCGCTCCACAGGAGTGCTTGTTGAATTAGGTGGGGCGCCTCGGACCATTCCTGTGGCCTTGACTGTAAAGGACAAAGATACAGGTGCGGTAAGGACGTTCAGCGCTGAGATTGTCAAGAGCGAAGTGCTCATTGACAGCTTGCTGTTTACATTCCTTATAGAGTGCCTTGACTCTGCAATAGACAGGATCGGGCAAGGCACAAGCCTTGTCAGCTTTGAGATCAACACTGAAAACCTTGATACGCCGATTTCAAGGGAAAACATGTTCTACAGTTTTGCCGACATATCGGCAATGTCCACCGGAGAGCTCCTTGATGTTCTCGTTGCGCTGGTGGATAATGAGTTTCAAGAAGTCGATGTCACCGAGATTAAAGCCTATATGGAGATTGAGGAGCAGAGGAAAACAGCCCGCATTCTCCATGCTGAAGCTGAAAAGGAGGACGTCTTGCCTGGTGAAACTGTAGAGATAAAAGTCAGTCTCCGTCCTTATCGAGGTGAGCCCGAGATCAAAAGTGTGTACGTGGAGATTCCTGAGTACGCAGAATCCGGGACACTCTACCTTACGGTTCGGGGTGGAGGCACCCTGAGTTCTGAGGAAGAAGAGCACGACACTAAAGATGACGGTTCTCCCGTTGAAAGCCTGGAGAAATACATTCGCGACATGACCGAAAGGGAGAAAAACAATGAAATAGTGGTAGAGTTCTTCCCAGGTAGGGAAGAGGAGTTCGATGAGGCAATTTCAGATGAGGCGATTCCAATAGATGAAGGTGTTTTGGAGACAGACACAATGCCTCTTGCAGCAAATCTTCAAGTGGAAGATGAGATTCCGCAGCGCGCGGAAGAGACGGCGCCTCGGCTTGACGAAGTCGAAATGGACCTGGATGAGCCGGATGACCTGGTAAAAGTCGTAGTCTCAACGGATTATGTAATCGAAGGCGAGACAGAGCTGAAAGTGACTGTTATTAGGTAGTTTGGCTCTACTTTCCATCAGTAGCATGAACTGGCGCCCCTGCGCGCAGCGTGGGGGCGCTTACTTATGGAGGAATGAAATACTTTACGTCGAACTATGTTTAAGCTGGGAGGGGAGATTATGCCATCTTCATTGGGCAAAAGGAGAATAGTGCTTGTAGTGGCAATTGTTGTCATTGCTGCGGCGCTTCTCTATGCCTATGGCAATCTCCTCAAGATCCGGAACGCCCTTCTCCAAGCTGCGCGTGAACCCATACAAAAGACCCTCGAGCAAGCCCTCGGGTTCGATGTGGGGATCGGATCTATCACAGGTAAGAACTTAAACGAAGTAGTATTGTCTGACTTGTCTTTTTCAGACGGTTCCGGTGCCGATGTTCCGGTTTTTTCAGCCGGCCGAGTGGAAGTAAGCTATTCCCTGTTTGATGTCATCACGAAACGTAAGAGCATTGCCCAAGCCATAACAGGCATACTTCTAATCGAACCCGACCTTAGGATAGAACTCCCACCGGATTTTAGGCTTTCAGAGGCCGATACGGATTTCCAACTGGAATCCGCAGGTGGTTTCCTGGATGGATTCCAAGGTTCAATATCTGTCAAAGACGGAAGATGCGAAATCATTGGAATTCCGGGACTGGGAAGGCCTGTTGTCCTTTCAGGAATAACAGGGGCAGCTGTGTTCACCGGGTTTGAGATCGCAGGCGAGATCCGGCTGCTCGCAGGAGACGAAAACCGGACTCGCATAGCAGCAACAGGCGGATATGATCTCATGACACATGGGTTAACATGCGATATCGGCCTCAGCGGGCCTGTATCCGGAGACCTGTTAAGAGATGTGTCAGGTGTTTTAGATGCCCTCTTAGCTGAATCAGTTGAACCCGGCGAAGATAGCCAAGGGATCCCTGCAACCGCAAGAGAGATCCTGAGTATCCTTGATGCTGCTAACCTTCATGGCGGAACAGTCAACATAGAGGCCCACATAAGGCCTGAGCCTGACGGAGGAAGCAGGATTCGAGGTAACGTCAACATAGCGGGTGCCGAGTTCAGTGCGCCTGCCATCACTCTGGACAGCATAACTCCGGATGCCGGAGAGTATGCCGGAGAGTTGCGAGATGTTGATGTCCGTCTGAGCCTTGCTTTAGACTTTCAACTTGATAACGAAGGCCTCGCCTACCAGGGGATGAGCCGCCTGGATATTCTGAGTCTTGAATGGCATGACGAGGAGTTAGGATTTGGGAAAACCGCGGCGCAAGGTAAGGCAGAGGTTGAGTTCTGGAAGAACCCTGAAGATGAGTTTCTGTCCTTTGAAGGGGACGTGGCTTTAGATACCCCATTCCTGTCAGCAGGTGAAGCCTTGAAGAAAGCCGTTGAGCTTGAGGATTCTTCTCTCAAGTTGGAAGGGCCTGCACGTATCAACCTTGCACTTGCCGGAAGGCGAGACACAGGGATAGAGACTTACGGCACTGTAAGAATGGATAAGGCGGTTATGAGCGCGTTTGAGGTATTCCCGGGGATGAAGGAAATATCAGGAGATATTGAAGGCTCCTTCACCTTCAGAAGCTTCGGGAAAGCCCTCACAGGTTACGAGGGACAGGTAAGGCTGATTTCAGGGTACGCTGATTCTGCGTTTCCCGAGCAAGGCATTGAACTGCTTCAAGGAGAGTTAAAAGGGGCTTTGGGATTCTCCAAAGAAGAAGGAGAAAACCTGACATATACAGGCTTCCTTGATGTCGTAGATGCCGGCGTAGTTCTTGACTATAAGCTTCTGCCTGATAAGCCTTCCGGTGAGGAGGATCTTTCCGGAGAGATCAGGTTATCTGAGGGAGCTTTAGAAGGTAGGTTCGAATTTCGAGGAGAGTTTCCGGGGATCTTCAAGTATGACGGCGTGCTGAAGCTTAGAGACGGTTTGGCAGAGGTTGACGGCACCATTGAAACGGCAAGGCTTGAAGTGTCAGATATGAGAGCCGGTGGAGATATTATAATTCGAGGCGAGTTGCCCGGGACGACAGAGTACGGCGGAAAGATCAGTCTTTCAGAAGGAGCGGCTAAGGTCTACGAAGGGTTGCCATGGCTGAAACACGCCCAGGGGCTGGTTTCCTGCGCCATAGACTTTGTGGCAAATTCTGAAGGATCGTTGAAATACAGCGGAGATGTGAACATCAGTAAAGCCACACTGGAAGCATCAGATGCCGCTTCCGGAATAGAGGAGTTTTCAGGTGAAGGCTCGCTCAACATCAGCTTCCGTGGCGAAGGGGACACTGTTTTACAGTATGAAGGCAGCGGGCGTATAGAGCAAGGCAATCTCGTAGCTTCAGAAATCGCAGAAGGTATACGGCGCTTGGAAGGCCCGATTACCGGTACTTTAGGTTTCAAAGGGAAGCATCAAGAAGACACGGCTGTTGAACTGATTATATCTACCGGCAGGTGCGCTGTGGAGGCAGAAGAGTTCGGTGGTTTCATACGCTCTCTCAGCGGAAATGCCGAAGGATGGGTGCGATTTGTTGCCCAAGGGCCTAACGTCCAAGGCTATACCGGTGAAGTTATGATAGAGAACGGCTCTTTTGTTGCAGATGAAGCTATGCCCGGTCTTGTGAAAGCCCGAGGCTTAGGTGACCTTGACATAAAGTTCTCATCATCCGGTGAAGGCGATCTCACATATTACGGAAAAGCAACAGTGCATTCAGCCGACATCAGCACAAAACACATTTACCAGGGCATTGACAGCCTTGATGGAAACGCAACTTCTGAATTCTCTTTCAGAAGCACAGGTGAAGGAATCGAATACGACGGAGTTCTGAATGTTGCATCCGGCACAGTCGTGCTTAAGGACTTGATTGAAGGATTTCACCGGCTTGACGGTGATGTAGTCCTGGATTTGAAGTTCCAAGGCGGTGCTTCAGGCGGGTCTTTCCAGGGTGATGCAGTTGTCTCTCGTGGAAGGCTCAAAGCGGGTAAATTGCTGAAAGGAATCGAGTCCATTGAAGGTGACGCCCGGCTGGAGATCTCGTTTTCAGGAGGCTCAGGCCTTACACCGTCATATAACGGTACGCTTAGTTTAAGCGAAGCTTTGTTTAGTGCATCAGATGTCATAGACGGTGTCAAAAGCCTTGTAGGCAAGGCCAGGAGCACGATTCGCCTTGAAAGCCGGTCTGACGGTGCTGTTTCATTGAAAGGCACAGTTGATTTGTCAAGCGCATCTTTTGCGGCAGACCGGATTTATCCCGGGATTAGAGAACTCAGCGGAAACGGTGCAGCTCATTTGAGCTTCGAAAGAATCCCAGACGGCAGCGTGTCCTTTGAAGGCAAGGTTCTAATAATGAAAGGAATCCTTGGCCTTGAAGCAGTCAGCGAACTGCTTGATAACATCGTTGCTGAGATAGATTTTGATGGCGAGTCCGTAGATATCAAGGGAATGACCGGAGACTTCGGAAGGTCACGGTTTGAGGCATCAGGCTTATTATACTTAGGTCAAACGCCTGAGATAGATATCACAGTGAGAAGTAGGGATTTGGCCTTCGAAGAACTGGGAGAAATCGTTGTGGCAGGTGCGCCTCTTAGCGTGTCAGGCAATGCTGTGCTTGATATAGCTATTAAAGGATTCTACCCGGACTTGGATTTCACAGGTGAGGTTTCGTTTTCAGGCGTGGAGATCCAACATGCCCGATTGCCTTCACCTGCTTCAAATGTTGAAGGCGTAGTCAGGCTGTTAGGAACCAGCATAAGCACAGATGGGCTCATAATGATGCTCGGAGATTCTGCTGTCGAGGTTGAAGGCTCAATTACTGACCTGGGCAACCCCAGTTTTGATATTAACGTATACGCCGGCGATATCGGGTTAGCCGATGTTAAAGACCTGTTTAACCTGGACATCCCAGGTGATATGAAAGGGAGAGGCGAGTTTTCCGTGAACATTGCAGGGCCTTTTGAGGATCTCTGGGCAGAAGGCAGGTTCCGGGTATCAGATCTCTCCTTTGAAGTCCTGGGAAAACCTGTTGAAGCAACAGAGGCCAAAGGGCGGTTCAGCTACGGAAAGAACGGTATCACTCTTTCTGATACTGTAGTTGCTGCTATGGGCGGAGAGATTTCAGTAAGCGGTGTTGCCCTCTTCAAGCAAGCGGAAGATGGCTTGGGACAGAATCCATGGACGTGGCTGTCCCTTGAGTTAGATGAGCTTCCGGCAAAGGAAGCTGCATCCTACTTTGCATGGGAAGACATCATAACCGAAGGTGTTTTGTCAGGCAAGGTCGTGCTTGAGGCTGAGCGAGATTTCTGGAGTGTTCAAGGAGCGTGCACTGTCCAAGACGGCTCTCTTAATGTCTACTCCTTTGACAATCTAAAGGTGGACTTCACAGCAGATGAGGAAAAGGTGATCATTGACGGGCTGGTGTCAGAAGGCCCTGACGGGAATCTGACTGCTAAAGGAACAGTCTATGATAATGCCGATTTTGAGCTGCAAGTGGCTGCACAGGCGGTTAGCCTGGAAAAGCTGAGTGACCTTCTTGAATACCCGGAGGTTACAGGCACCGGCGATTTCCTCGGGACTGTTTCAAGCAAGGAGAAGGCCCTTTCCATAGACGGACTCCTTGAACTTACGAATCCCGCGATTGGCGAGATTGAGCTGGACTCAACAGTAGGCCGTGTGAGCTTCAAGGATAGCGTAATCCGCCTTTTCAATACGTCAGTGGTTAAAGGGGATGCAACCGGACAGATTTCAGGAGTAATAGAGCTTGGCGGAGAATACCCTGAATTCGACCTTGTTGCGACTGTTAATGCATTGCCTGTTGATGACCTTGCATCTGTTTTAGGGCTTGGTGAAATCCCGCTGCGAGGAGCGCTTTCCGGTAAGGCTGCTTTTTCAGGGACGACAAAGAGCCCGGAAGCCGGCGGAGAAGTGAGGCTTACATCAGGTGAGATACACGGCATCAAGCTGGACGATTTAAGAACAGGCTTTGCATATTCCGAAGATACCCTGAACATAGAGGATTCATTAATCGAGATGGGCGGTATTAGGATCAGCGCAGCAGGAAACATAACACGTGAAGGCAAGCTCAGTCTCGATGTCCGTGGCGAAGATTTCGATTTGTCGAACCTGCCTGTGGAGATCCCCGACAACCCGGTAAAAGGGGGAAGAGCCGGTTTTACCGGAAGGATAACAGGTCAGCTCAGTAACGTACATTTGGAAGGGCAGATTGTCGCAGAAGATGTGCAAGTCTTGGACGCCGTATTGCATGATGTAACTTGTCACATGGAACTAGGCAATGATGATATTAGATTGACCCAGGTAGTAATCAAGGACGGATTAGGCCAGGTCATGGCTGAAGGAAACATAGGCTTAAATGAGGACAGAACGATAAACCTCACATTGACGATAGAGGAGATTGACTCAAAGACCGCCCTTGGAGTGATACGCCCCGGAAAGAGAGATCCCATTGAAGGTAGGATCAGCGGCAAAGTCGTTGTCACGGGCGATCTTAGAGAGCCTTCCTTCGAATTGCGGCTTAAATCGGATTCCCTGTCAATAGCAGGGGTCCCCTTTGAAAAGGCTGCACTTGATGCAAGGATGGTAGGCGACTCAGTTAATGTGGAACTGTTACAGCTGTCCCAGGCAAGAGGAGGGTATTTTGAGGCTGCCGGCAGCCTGGGGCAATCCGCTCCCATGTCTCTTGCAGCTTCCGCAAGGGATTTCGATGTCAGCATCTTCTCCTCAGTAGCAGGATGGAAATCCCAACTTGCAGGTAATGCCGATCTTGCGGTTAGAGCAGAAGGAGAACTCGAAGATCCGTCCATGGCATTATCACTTCGGATTCGTGACGGAAGTGTAGACAGGTTCGGGTTTGATCTTCTCAATGCGAGAATGACGTTTAATAATGGCGTAATCACTATTGAAGAAGGTGAGATACTCCAGGGACATCACAAGGCTACTTTAAGCGGAAGGATCCCCGTTTCCAAGGATAGCCTTGACGCAATAGGCATAACGTCTTACTCATCCGATGAAGAGCTGAACGTAAGCCTTACCATGACCAAAGCAAACCTGGGGCTCATCACCATATTCTGGCCGCAAGTCGAGTGGGCGGAGGGCACCACTGATATAGATCTCTATATCGCAGGGACAATCCAATCTCCCAGGCTTTACGGTTATGCCATGGTAGAGGATGGGACTCTAAAGCTTTTCCCCATTACCGACGTGTTCAGAGACATTGACTGCCGGGTCGAGTTCGAAGGGACCGAGGCAAGAATTGAAAAGTTCTCATGCACACTGGGAGGCGGCGGTGTCAATGTATCAGGTGGTGTAGCATTCCTTGACGAGCAAGAAGGGTTGAGCCTGGATTTGAGCCTCAAAACCCAGGATGCCATGGTGAATACGGGGATATTCAGAAGCCTTGTAAATTCTGACATATACATTGACGGTCCCGTGCATCATCCTCTTATATCAGGACGTATTAGCCTGGTTAAGGCAATATTATCTCCGGACACATGGTCTTTTGAACAGAAACTCTCCTTTGATGCGGATTTAGCATTGACTGTAGATGTTGAAGGGGATGTTCGGCTGAGGACGAGAATCATGGACATCCCTGCATCAGGGTCTTTGAGAGTCGGCGGCACTCTCAAAGAGCCGGAATTGTCAGGGAGGATGGAAGCTCGAAGAGGTTGGTTTGCCTATTTCGGAAATGAATTCACTGTACGGCAAGCTTCAGCCGAATTTACAGAGCATCAAGGGTTCATACCCAGAATCGAAGTGGATGCGGAGACTGTCTCAGGCGATATCAGAGTATTCTTGGGCCTTCGTGGGGTTTTACCTGACAACCTGGGTTTGGAATTATCATCAAGCCCGCCTTTGACCCATGATGAAATCCTTGCGCTTTTGAACTACCCCGGTGCAGTTACAAGGATACTTACAGGTGATGTTGAAGGCGCTTTCAGAGAAGAAATAACCAAAATCTTTGAGCAAGAGCTCCGCTTGCGCGTATCAGGAGGGATTGGGCGGATATTTGAAGACCTTCTTGCCTTAGATGAATTCCGCATCCAAAGAAGTGCTTCCAACCAGTTGACTTTGAGGATAGGCAAGTATCTTGTAGACGAATTATACCTCAGTTATGAGAAGGGATTAGGCCCTGAGGCATCGGATCTTTTTAGATTTGACTACCTTCTCGGTCCGGGCGTGGTATTCACAGGCACTCTTGATGATAAAGGCGAAAGGATCTTCGGCATTGAGGCAAGGCTGAGATTCTAGGCGGGGCGACAGAAGATAATTTGGGACTGTTTGCTGGTACCATCAATATTTGGATGCGTAGATGGGAAGGATTTACGTGAGGCGGGTAGAAGAGGATACCGATATTTCTCTTTCCGTCGGAACACCATCCAAAGGGAGCCGTGAAAGTAATAGAAAAGTGAATACATGCCAGCTACGATTAAGGAGGGACAATTGTGAACCCACTATCCGGGGAAATCCAATCAGCAGTTAAGAATACCCGCGTGCGACTTGTTTCAGCAGCGCTGGTTGTAGCTTTGATTGCATCTTTTTTCTTCCTGCTTGCTCCCTGTGTCTCGGCGCAGGTGCCTACAGGTGAGAAAATAATCTCAGTAGAAGTTCAGGGGCTTGAGAACGTTTCTGAAGAGGAGATCTTCGAAGTTATTCAGGTCAAACCCGGGGATCTATTGACAGAGAGTGCAGTAAGAGCTGATCTTGAGGCAATAAGTGAAACCGGGTTGTTCTATGACATAGTAGCCAGGTTTTATCCTCAGCTGGGAGGGATAAGGCTTGTATACGAGGTCGTAGAGAATCCTAAGATCACCTCTGTCAGCTTCAAGGGCAACGAGGCTATCAGCGAGGATAAGCTGGAACTCCTCATGAGTATACGGCCGGCTGAGATCCTCAACTTAAAGAAGCTCAACAGCGACCTGGAGCGGATTTTGAAGTATTATTACAATGAAGGGTACTCCGCCAAGATCAAAGACGTCAGCATCCAGGAGCACGGTGAGATTACAATAGAGCTTGTAGAGCTTCGAGTTGCAGATGTCAAGATCGAGGGTCACAAGAAAACCAAAGACCATGTGATACAGAGATACATCTCAGTCAAGCCAGGTGAGCTGCTTGACATCAATAAGCTCCGCGAAGATCAACGCAAGCTTATAAACCTGGGAATCTTTGAAACCATCGACATCAAGTTGGATGTAGCTGATGATGAGAATTCTTACATAGTTACCTATGTGCTGAAAGAGACGAGGACAGGCAGTGCGGTCTTTGGAGCAGGATACAGCACTGCTGAAAAGTTCATCGGCTACATAGAGGTTTCAGAATCCAACTTCCTCGGCAGGCTTCAAACTGTGAATGTCAATTGGCAGTTTGGAAAGGGCAGAAGTGCTTACACCCTAGGCTTCTATGATCCGTGGATTGATACGAAGCAGACCTCGTTCGGTATTAACCTCTACAACCGCACCCAGACAGTGACAACCAGATGGAATGATGACAAATTCCAATTGAAGGAAGGGGCGGAGCTTAAAGAGGTCAGGTATGAAGAGGTTAGGAGAGGCGGAAATGTGTCTATAGGAAGGCCTCTGAAGCAGGATCTGAGGCTGGCGCTATCCCTCAGAATCGACGCGACCCGTCTTAACCCCGTGCCGCAGGAAGATGAGGATAAGGTAAGGTGGACATGGAAGCAGGGAGAGAACCCCAGCGGTGAGACGAGAAGCCTTACACTGTCTTTGACCAGTGACACAAGGGATCATTATCTGAATCCCACTAAGGGATTTTACTGGCGGGCTTCTGCTGAAACTGCAGGCGGGCTCCTCGGCGGGAGCTACACATTCTCCAAATTCCAAGGAGAATGCAGCACATATCGAGAAGTCAGGCCTGAGCAGGTCTTTGCAGTCAGAGTGTTAGGCGGGCTTTCCATAGGAGAGCTTCCACTCCATGAGCAGTATCGTATCGGCGGTGGTGAAACGCTCCGCGGGTATGATTACGGTGAGTATTACGGTGACAACATGCTCCTTGCCAACGCAGAATACAGGTTCCGGATATTCAAAGGCGTGCAAGGTGTGGTGTTTGTAGATACGGGTACTGCATGGCTGAAGGAAGAGCAGCTTTCAGCAAAAGGCTTTTCAACAGGTGCAGGCCTGGGTGTCAGAGTCGACACTCCCATTGGGCTGCTCCGGGTTGACTACGGGTTCGGTAAGGAAGGAGGACAGGCATACCTGAGTATTGGCCAAATGTTCTAACCGGCCCTGGAATAAACCCTGGAAAGTTCCTCCCGCTATGTGATACCATTGTGGTTAGTACCATTGTGTGTGATACCATTGACAGAGAGTGCGAGTGTTGGTGAAAGGAAGTGTAGGAATGTCAAAATCCCAGACAAAACTCTTAGGTTTACTTGTCGTCATTATTGCTGCTGTGGCAGTTGTTGTTAGCCTGATCGGAGACAGGAGCCTTAGAGCTGCTGATGGAGCAGGCCCGGTCGGATTTGTACACTCGGCAAGGATAATCGCAGCAGTAGAGCGTTCTGACGAGTATGCAAAAGCACAGAAGGAATATGAGGAGTTTGCCCAGAAGCTTCAAAAAGAGTACCAGTCTCAAGCTGAAGGCCTTGACGAAGAAAGCAAGCGGAAGAAACTCTCCGAGCTGGAGATGAAATTGGCTGAGAAGCAAATAGAGCTGAACAAACCTTTCCAGGACAAGATCCAGAAGGCCATTGAAGAAGTGGCCAAGAGCGAAGGCTGTTCCGTCGTTCTTAGTCAAAGGGTGGAGTTTGAGGCGCTTCTGCCTCTCATAGACAAGGATCAAAACATCGTCGGCACACAATATGCACCGATGTCAATACCTGTTGTTGTTGCAGGCGGCAAGGATCTTACCGATCCTGTCTTGAATAAGCTCGGAGTTAAGTAATTGATAAGTTACCTATGCCGGTTTAAATACCGAACTCTGGCGGGATACCGATGAAGCGGTTATTGTACGGTGTGACAATTGCGTGCGTTGGGGTCCTGACTGCAGTTGCAGTCAGGACTCCGGCAACACAAGAGGTCTCATTATCAGGTGGTGCCTCTGTTCCTCATGCAGTCCAGTATGTTATTGATTCGCAAAGTGAGCTCAAACCCGTAAAGCCCCTTGTTGTCAAAAAGGAGGCTCCTACCCTTTCATTGCCAGATTCAGGGGATCTTAAGCTCCATGAGTTAGCTGACAGCACTCTATCTCACGATGTAGACCGGATTCTACAGGATATAGCATCCCTCGAGTCAAAGGACGAGGATCTCTATGGAGATGCAGGCCGGCTCAGCTCAGGATCTTTAGGCATCTCCCATATGGATACCGGTGAAGCCTATCAGAGGGCATCTTTAGAAGAGCAGAGTGAGGCTGCGGTGACCGGGACTTCAGATAACCAAAGGATAGACGATATCCTGCCGATACGGGAGGATCGGAAGGCAGGTTATGTCCTGGTTGATGAAGTTGTGAAAAGGCATCCGTTATGGATGGAGCAAGTCCGTATTGAGCGGGAGATAGATGCAAGTAAAAGCCGGTGGCAGAGTTATGTGGATGCGTCGATACCGGCTGAAGAAGGGATTGCACAGTGCATAGATGTGGCAGCGCATATCTTAGACGGGCAGGTTTTGGCGAGCCGTGGCGAAGGGCTTGAGTCTGCCGAATACTCCGGCCTGCTGGAATCGAAGCTTGCCTTGATTGAAGCGTCTCTTGTGGAAGAGGCTGAACAGCGCGTAGAAGCGAAACGAATGGAACTCCAGGCCGGCCTGGAGGATCGGCTCTACGCAAAACAGGCCGAGCTTAACAATGAATTTGACGAGTTCCGCGATAAGGTGGTTAAGGAGACCTATCTTTCTATCGTAAACATACAGATGAAGCTGCAGCTTTTGGAGTTATCCGATGATGAACGGAGTGCTCTCGAACAAGAGCTTAGTGGTATAAAAGACGAAGTCCAGTCCAGGCTTGATGCCAAGCGAAAGGAACTGGACGAAGTTTACGCAGCATATAGCGGCAACGAGATTGCTAAGAGTGAAGAGCTCCTTTCGCGTTTCCGAGAAGAACAAGCGAGCTGGGTAGCTTCGGAGCTTGAGAAGGAACGGCAAAGGATGACTGAGGAACTTGAATGCCTTCTCGACGCATGTCTTCCTGCAAACGCTGACGGCCTGAGTTTAATGCAAGAAGGGATTTCCATGCGCGGCTTGGCCGAGCTCTCAACCAGGCGTGAAGAGGTGTTCCAAGAGTTTAAAGCCAGGGAAGCTCAGTTCATTCAGGAACTTGAAGAGCTCTCAGGGCGCAGGGACGAGATTGAAGACGCCATCAGGAAGGACATATATAGCGCAGTTGCGGCTCTTCGAGATGAGACAGGAGTCACTATAGAACTGATTGACGGTGACTATGAAGCCGGAGATCTCGACGCTTCCGGGGTTAATATGACATCTGAGATTATTCGGATTATGCGTAATTCCAGGTGAGAGTGTATTAAGATGGATAAAGAGATAACGCTGGCGGAATTGGCAGAGCTTGTTCAGGGTGTTCTTGTAGGGAACGCCCGGTTTCGTATTCTGGGAGCAGCACCTGTAGAAAGTGCAGGGCCCGGTGATATAACCTTTGCGGAGAATCCTAAAGCCCTTAGCCTGGCTGTCAAAGGGCGTGCAGGCGCGATTATCGGAAAGCACGGTGACGACCTGCAGGGAAAACCCGGCATACTGGTGCAGTGTCCAAGGCTTGCCTTTGCAAAAGTGCTGGAGATATTTGCCCCTGCTATTCCTCATCCGCCTGAGGGGATTCACCCGAAGAGCATTGTAGATGAAACTGCAGTGATAGGCAAAAACGTTCGGATAGGCCCTAATGTGACGATTAGCAGAGGTGCTGTCCTAGGAGACGGGGTTATCTTATATCCCGGTGTCTACATAGGTGAGGGCGTAAAGATTGGCGAAGGGACTGTGATATACCCCAATGTGGTAATACGAGAGGGCGTATCTATCGGCAAGGACGTGATTATACACGGAGGGGTGATAATCGGGTCCTGCGGATTCGGGTTCGCAACGTCCGGGAGCAAACACTACAAAATCCCTCAAACAGGGACTGTGATAATCGAAGATGACGTGGAAATCGGGGCGAATACGTGTATCGACAGGGGCACAATGGGTGCTACGGTCATCGGTAAAGGCACAAAAATAGATAACCTCGTTCAGATAGGTCATAACGTCAAAATCGGTGAAAACTGTATTATAGTGGCACAGACCGGGATAGGCGGATCCTCCGAGATCGGGGAAGGGTCTGTCATTGCAGGGCATGTAGGAATAAAAGACCACGTCAAGATTGGCCCAGGGAGTACAGTAGCAGGTATGACACTGGTATCTACAAATCTTCCTCCCGGTTCCTTTGTATCAGGTAGGCCTGCCCGCCCCCACAAGGAACAGCTGAAGATGGAGGCTGCAGTCCGAAAGCTGCCGGAAGTCCTGGAGAGGCTGCGTGAGACGGAGCGAAGGGTTTCAGAGATCGAATAAGAAGACTGAATAAGACATGTGAAAATGGGATGAAATCGTTCTCAGGTGCTTGTTGGATGAATTTGCAAATAGATCATGCCGAGGTTAATGTAGGAAAACAAGGGTATGTTAGAGAATAATCCTCCTAAATGGTATCAGTGGGAGGATTGTTTTATGGAAAGAAGGATTTGTAAATCAAGGATCTTGGCCGGTGTAGTAATTATGCTGGCGCTCTTTCTCAGTGTATCTCAGCCGGCTTTTGCAGCTCCGTCGCAATCAGGCAAGAGCGGGCTTTTGTTGGCGCCGTCCGCTGACACTCTGGGTCAGGGCAGCTTAGCTATAGGATACAGCAGGCTGGGCCTTACTGATTGTGTGTACATAAATGCAGGGGTTATACCCAACCTAGAGGTAGGCCTGGGTTCACGAGGGTTCGGATTCGGAGCTGAGGTCTACCCCATGTTGAAGTTCAGGCTTATGGGTGAAACTGCGGACTTACCTGCAGTTGCTGTAGGGCTCGAAGGCCAGGCCTTGTACCTCGCTGCCAGTAAGCGTCTATTATCGTCCGGGCCAAGGGCTCATTTAGGGTTTGGAACCGGTAAGTTCAGCGGGGTATTCATAGGGCTTGACCATGTCCTCAACCCTGTGACCATTTCAAGCGGTTCAGGGATCCCTGTGCCGGTTACGACTCTGATGGGGGAATATGTCGGCGGCTCGTTCAATATCGGAGCCCGGTTTGAATTCCCTAAAGGCCTCAGCTTCAGCATAGGCTTGCTTGATACCAGCCGCTTGTCGGCAGGAGTGTCATTTACAACCAGCTTCTAACCGGGTAAGCTGTCAGCAAGGCCTGCGAGCTTCCCAGGTA
>Ga0179952_1031599_pt1 | contig 15915 bp, 30 predicted proteins | sample AD_JPNMR1_sludge_FD_135928 | JGI IMG/M metagenome (GOLD analysis project Ga0179952, IMG submission 135928) | Metatranscriptome of active sludge microbial communities of municipal wastewater-treating anaerobic digesters from Japan -... | ecosystem: Engineered > Bioreactor > Anaerobic > Digestate...
CAACAGATATGCGATGAAGCGAAAGGTTGCGAACGGTATGTTCGGTAATTTTCGTGGAGTATGTCCGATTTTAAACCGGGCGACTGTAATAACGAACACAGTATGTGCTTTAAGCTTACTTGCGAAAGTTAAAGCTATTATTCTCAGTGTGTCATTACGTCTGCAATTGTTAATTTTAACAATACCCCGGAAAACAGCCTTGTTTTTCGGGTTTTTTAATCAGATGTTCACGAAACACACGGGAGCGTGTTATAAGTTAAAAATTATTGTTCATACAGTATCAGCCCCCATAAACTAAACCCTTAAGGAGGCGATTTAAGTGGCAGTCAATGAGAAAATCAGAATTAAGATCAAGGGTTATGAGCATGCGATTGTTGATGCTGCAGCAACTAAGATTGTTGAAGCAGCAAAGCGTTCAGGTGCTAAGGTATCAGGTCCTATACCTCTACCAACTGATAAGGAAGTTATCACAATCCTTCGTGCCGTTCACAAGTATAAGGACAGCCGTGAGCAGTTCGAACTAAGAACACACAAGAGATTGATTGACGTTATCAGACCTACAAACGAAACAACTGCAGCGCTTCAAGGTCTTGAACTTCCTGCTGGTGTAGACATTGTGATGGAAATCAAGTAATTTCCAACGGAAATCGCGGGTCGATTTCACAACGGTGTCACATGCAGGTCATGTTGGCGAAAGTCAACCAATAACCTAATAGGAGGAGAAAAAATGCAAAAAGGAATCATCGGTAAGAAAATCGGTATGACACAGATTTTCGATGAAACAGGAAAAGTAATTCCTGTAACAGTTGTTGAAGCTGGTCCATGCGTAGTTGTTCAGAAGAAAACTGTTGAAAATGACGGTTACAGCGCTGTACAGCTTGGTTTTGGCGATATTCGTGCAAAGCGCGTAAATAAGCCAATGGCTGGTCACTTCAAGGATCTTCCTTTAAAGAGAACTTTGAAGGAATTTAGACTCGAAAATGCTGACGAACTTAACGTTGGCGACATTGTGAAGGCTGACACATTTGCAGTAGGTGACGTTGTTGACGTTCACGGTACAAGCAAAGGTAAAGGTTTTTCAGGAACAATCAAGCGTCACAACAATGCAAGACTTAAGGAAACTCACGGTACAGGTCCTGTTCACAGACACGCTGGTTCAATGGGTGCAAACTCATCACCATCACGTATCTTCAAGGGCAAGAAATTACCTGGACAGTTAGGTAACGAAAAGGTTACTGTTCAAAATCTTGTAGTTGTTAAGGTTGACGCAGAAAATAATCTTATTGCAATAAAGGGTGCTATTCCTGGTCCTAAGAATGGAACAGTTACTATCACTGATTGCATTAAGAAGGCTTAGTGGAAGGGGGAAGTACAATGCCTAAAGTTTCAGTATTTGATATGACTGGCAAGAAGCTTGCTGACACTGAGTTGTCTGATGCGGTATTCGGTGTTACTCCTAATAAAGAAGTAATGCACGCTATGGTTGTAAATTATCTTGCAAATCAAAGACAAGGTACACAATCAACTCTTACTCGTACAGAGGTTCGCGGAGGCGGCAGAAAGCCTTGGCGTCAAAAGGGTACAGGTCATGCAAGACAGGGCTCAATCCGTGCACCACAGTGGACACACGGTGGTATCGCTCTCGGACCAAAGCCACGTGATTACAGGTATTCTTTGAACAAGAAAGTTAGAAGACTTGCTATGAAGTCAGCTCTTTCAACAAAGGTTATCGACAATAACATTATAGTTCTTGATGCTATTAAGCTTGAAGAATTCAAAACAAAAACTATTGTTAACATGCTAAAGGCTCTTAACGTTGAAGGTAAAGCACTTATCGTTATGCCTGAGGTTGATAACAAGGTTATCAAATCAGCAGCAAACATTCCTGGTGTTAAGACAACTCTTGTTAATACACTTAATGTTTACGATATCCTCAACTATGACAAGTTCATCGTTGTTCAGGACGCTGTTGCAAAGATTGAGGAGGTGTATGCATAATGATAAAGACTGCACAGGATATTATCATTAAGCCAATCATCACTGAGCGTTCTATGGAAGGCTTACAGATGGGTAAATACACATTTATGGTTGCTAAGAATGCTAATAAAATTGAAATAGCTAATGCAGTGACTGAACTTTTCGGCGTTAAAGTTGCAAAAGTTAACACAATGAACTGCAAAGGTAGATTCAAGAGAATGGGCAGAACAGCTGGCTATAGACCAGACTGGAAGAAAGCAATCGTTACACTTGAAAAAGGTGAAAAGACAATCGAATTCTTCGATGGTATGATGTAATCTTAAAATAGTGTAATTTTACCAGCGGTTTTACACCGCAGGAAAGTATGGGGATGAAAGAATCCTCGCAAAACCGCAAAAGGAGTGAAACAAATGGCAATAAAGAGCTACAATCCTACGACTCCTAGTAGAAGAGAGATGACAGTTACTGACTATTCTACTTTGTCAAAGGTTGCTCCGGAAAAGAGTCTTTTAGAGCCTCTTAAGAAGAAATCCGGTAGAAATAGCTATGGTAGAATCACTGTTCGTCACAGAGGTGGCGCAAACAGAAGAAAATACCGTGTAATTGACTTTAAGAGAGATAAATTTGATATGAACGCAACAGTACTCACAATTGAGTACGATCCAAACCGTTCAGCTCACATTGCATTATTGCAATATGAAGATGGTGAAAAGCGTTATATCCTTGCACCAAATGGTCTTTCAGTAGGTGACGTTGTTCGTTCAGGCGCTGATGCTGACATCAAGCCAGGTAACGCACTCCCACTTCAGAACATTCCAGTTGGTACATTCATCCACAACATTGAATTGTATCCTGGTAAGGGTGCACAGCTTGTTCGTGCTGCTGGTAACATGGCTCAGCTCATGGCAAGAGAAGGTTCACACGCACTTATCAGACTTCCTTCAGGAGAACTTAGAAAAGTTCCTATCAACTGTATCGCTACTATCGGTCAGGTTGGTAACATCGACCACGAGAACGTGAACGTTGGTAAAGCAGGAAGAAAACGTCACATGGGTTGGAGACCAACAGTTCGTGGTTCTGTAATGAACCCTTGCGATCACCCACACGGTGGTGGTGAAGGTAAATCACCAATCGGTCGTCCGGGACCTGTTACTCCATGGGGTAAACCAGCTCTCGGTTATAAGACACGTGCAAAACATCATCGCTCTGATAAATTTATCGTAAAACGCAGAAACGATAAGTAATACTGAAAGGAGGCAGATGAATAATGGGTAGAAGTGTCAAGAAGGGCCCTTATGTACAAGAGGTTCTTATGAAAAGAGTACTACAAATGAATGAAACTGGTGAAAAGAAGGTTCTTAAAACATGGAGCCGTGCATCAACAATTTTCCCAGATTTCGTTGGTCATACATTCGCAGTTCACGATGGTCGCAAACATGTTCCTGTTTATGTTACTGAAGATATGGTAGGTCATAAGCTTGGTGAATTTGCCCCAACAAGAACTTACAAGGGCCACGCAGGTTCTAAAACCTCAAATAATGGTAAGAAGTAGGCCGGAAGGAGGAATTCAAATGGAAGCAAGAGCATACCTTAGAAATGCTCGCATAGCACCTCGAAAAGTCCAAATCGTTCTTGACTTGATAAGAGGTAAGGATACAGAGATTGCTATGGCAACACTAAAGCACACACCAAAGGCTGCCTGTGAATACCTGGAGAAACTTCTTAAGTCGGCCATTGCAAATGCTGAAAACAATCACAACATGGATAAGAACAATCTTTATGTTGCTGAATGTTTTGTTTGCCCAGGACCAATTATGAAGAGAATTATGCCTAGAGCACAGGGCAGAGCATTCCGCATCCTTAAGAGAACTTCACACATCACAATAGTTCTTAAGGAAAAGGAATAATGCTGAAAGAGGAGGTAAACTATGGGACAAAAAGTTAATCCACACGGTCTCCGTGTTGGCGTAATCAAGGATTGGGATTCCCGCTGGTTTGCAAATAAAAGCACTTTCGGTGACACTCTTGTTGAAGATTACAATGTTCGTAATTATATTAAAAAGAGCTTGTACGATGCAGGTGTTCCACGTATAGAAATTGAAAGATTTGCAGATAAGGTTAAGATTCACATTCATTGTGCAAAGCCTGGTATCGTAATCGGTAGAGGTGGCGCAGAAATTGAAAAGCTTCGTCTTGCTATTGAAGGCATGATTAAGAAGCCAGTTGCTATTAACATTATTGAAGTTAAGCAGCCAGATCTTGATGCACAGCTTATCGCTGAATCAATTGCTAAACAGCTTGAAAACAGAATCTCATTCAGAAGAGCAATGAAACAAGCAATCGGTAAGGCTATGAAGCTTGGTGCTAGAGGAATTAAGACTCGTGTATCAGGTCGTCTCGGCGGAGCAGAAATCGCTCGTGCTGAAAGCTATCACGAAGGTACAATTCCACTACAAACAATAAGAGCTGATATCGATTATGGTACAGCTGAAGCTCATACAACATACGGCCGTCTTGGCGTAAAGGTATGGGTATATAAGGGCGAAATTCTTAAGGGAGAAGTTCCTGCAGAGAAAAAGCCACAAAGAAGAAATCGCAGAGAAGGAGGTAACAAATAATGCTACTTCCAAAGAGAGTTAAATATCGTAGACAGCAACGTGGCCGTTTAAAAGGTAAGGCTACACGTGGTAACACTGTTACAAACGGTGATTACGGTTTACAAGCACTTCAACCAGCTTGGATTACATCAAACCAGATTGAAGCTGCTCGTATCGCAATGACACGTTACATCAAGCGTGGTGGTCAGGTTTGGATTAAAATCTTCCCAGACAAGCCAATTACTGAAAAGCCAGCTGAAACTCGAATGGGTTCAGGTAAAGGTTCACCAGAATATTGGGTTGCAGTAGTAAAACCAGGCCGTATTATGTTTGAAATTGCTGGCGTAAGTGAAGAAGTTGCAAGAGAAGCTATGAGACTTGCAATGCACAAGCTTCCAATCAAATGCAAATTTGTTACAAAGCAGGATACTCTAGAAATGGGTGGTGAGCAATAATGAAAGCTAATGAATTACGTGATATGACTGCTGTTGAACTTGAAAAGAAACTTGCAGATTTAAAGCAGGAGCTTTTCAGCCTTCGTTTTCAGCACGCTATAAATCAGCTTGAAAATCCTATGCGTTTAAACGCTGTAAAGAAAGATATTGCTCGTGTAAAAACATTCATCCGTAAGCAAGAGTCCAGCGTGCAGTAGTAACGGAGGGAGGATAAGCTGTGAGCGAAAGAAATCTCAGAAAGACAAGAGTAGGTAAAGTTGTCAGCAATAAAATGGATAAAACAATCGTTGTTGCTATTCAGGACAACGTACAGCACCCACTCTATAAAAAGACTATCAAAAGAACAGTAAAGCTTAAGGCACATGATGAAAACAATATTTGTAACATCGGCGACCGTGTCGAGGTTATGGAAACAAGACCACTCTCTAAGGATAAGAGATGGCGTTTGGTTGAAGTAATCGAAAAAGCTAAGTAAATTATAAGTTAAAATAATTTTAACCTCTGATTTTTCGAAAGGAGGAACGCACTGTGATACAAATGCAAACATACCTTAAGGTTGCTGATAACACAGGAGCTAAGGAGCTTATGTGTATCAGAGTTTTAGGTGGAACACGCAGAAAGTATGCGAACATCGGTGACGTTGTGGTGGCTTCAGTTAAGAAAGCAACACCCGGCGGCGTTGTTAAAAAAGGTGATGTTGTAAAAGCAGTAATCGTTCGTTCAGCAAAAGGTCTTCGTCGTGAGGATGGAACATACATCCGTTTTGACGAAAACGCTGCTGTTATTATTAAAGAAGACAAAAACCCAAGGGGCACACGTATTTTTGGCCCAGTAGCAAGAGAACTTCGTGACAAGGACTACCTCAAAATCTTGAGCCTTGCACCAGAAGTATTATAATAGGAGGTGTCGTAAATGAATAAACTACACGTAAAAACTGGCGACACCGTTGTTATCCTATCAGGAAAAGATAAGGGTAAAAGAGGTAAAGTTCTTGAAACTTCACCAAAGGAGAAAAAAGTTATCATCGAAGGTTGGAACATGGTTACAAAGCATGTTAAGCCAAGACCTGGCCAGGCTGGTGGTATTGTAAAAGCTGAAGGAGCTATTTATGCTTCAAAAGTTATGGCAGTTTGTCCAAAATGCGACAAGCCAACAAGACCAGCTTACAAGATTGATGAAAACGGTAAGAAGTCAAGATACTGCAAAAAATGTGGTAAAGAATTTTAATTAGGAGGAGAAACGAATTGGCTAGATTAAAAGAATATTATGTTAGCAGCGTAGCTCCTGCTATGATGAAAAAGTTCGGCTACAAAAACGTTATGGAAATTCCAAAGCTTGATAAAGTTGTAATCAATGTTGGTTGCGGTGAAGCTAAGGATAACAAAAAAGTTGTTGAAGCTATCATGGCTGACTTAGCAGCAATCACTGGCCAGAAGCCTATTGAATGTAAAGCAAAGAAATCAGTTGCTAACTTCAAACTTCGTGAAGGAATGACAATCGGTGTTAAGGTTACACTTCGTGCTGATAAAATGTATGAATTCGTAGATAGACTCTTTAACGTTGCTTTCCCACGTGTTCGTGACTTTAGAGGAATCAACCCAAATTCATTCGACGGCAGAGGTAACTATTCAACAGGTATTAAGGAACAACTTATATTCCCTGAAATTGAATATGATAAGATTGACAAAGTTCGTGGTATGGATATAAACTTCATTACCACAGCAAAAACTGATGAAGAAGCTAAAGAGTTGCTCACATTGTTGGGTGCTCCGTTCGCAAAGTAAGGGGAGGAATTAAATAATGGCTAAAAAAGCTATGATAAACAAACAAAAGGCTAAGCCTAAGTTTTCCACCCGTTCTTACAACAGGTGCAAAATCTGTGGTAGACCTCATGCTTATCTCCGTAAATTCGGTATCTGCCGTATTTGTTTTAGAGAATTAGCGCACGATGGTCAGATCCCAGGAGTTAAGAAGGCTAGCTGGTAAGCATTAGCAAAGGAGGTTAACGGCATGCAAATAACTGATACAATAGCTGATTTATTGACCAGAATTCGTAATGCGAGTTCTGCAAAGCACGCAACAGTTGACGTTCCTGCATCTAATATGAAAAAGTCAATTACACAAATTCTCGTTGATGAGGGTTATGTTAAGGGATTCCAATTCATTGAAGACGGAAAGCAGGGTATACTCAGAATTACTCTAAAATATGGTGAGAATAAAACTCCAGTTATTTCAGGTCTTAGAAGGGTTTCAAAGCCTGGCTTAAGAATCTATTCTAGCTGTGAGGATATGCCAAAAGTTATGAAGGGGCTAGGTATTGCAATAGTTTCCACATCTAAGGGAATTATGACTGACAAAAAGGCTCGTGAATTAAATGTTGGCGGCGAAGTTCTCGCATTCATCTGGTAAGGAGGACTTAATATGTCAAGAATCGGTATAAAGCCTATTACTGTTCCTGCCGGAGTTGAAGTAAAAGTCAACAATAGCGTTGTTACTGTTAAAGGTCCAAAAGGAACATTAGAAAAGAATTTCTCAAAAGATATGATTATTACTCTTGAAGGTAATGAAATCATTGTTAAACGTCCATCAGACGATAAGCTTCACAGATCACTTCATGGTCTTACTAGAACACTTATTGCTAACATGATTGAAGGTGTTACAAACGGCTTCTCAAAGACACTTGAAGTAGAGGGTGTTGGTTACCGTGTTGATAAGCAAGGCAAGAATCTTGTTATGAACCTCGGTTTTTCACATCAAGTAATCGTTCCTGAAATTGATGGAATAACAATTGACGTGCCTTCAGCAAACAAAATTGTTATATCTGGTATAGATAAGCAGGTAGTAGGTCAGTTTGCCTGTGAAGTACGCGAAAAGCGCCCACCTGAGCCATATAAGGGCAAGGGAATTCGTTACGAAGGCGAGCATATCATCCGTAAGGAAGGTAAAGCTGGTAAGGGTAGCAAGAAGTAATTAAAGGAGTGAATTACTATGGTGAAAAAGCTTGATAGAGCAGAGGCAAGAGCAAAAAGACATCGCAGAGTTCGTGCTAAGGTTTCAGGAACTGCTGAATGTCCACGCCTTAACGTATTCCGCTCCTCAAAGCATATATACGCACAGCTAATTGACGATATCAATGGTGTTACATTGGCATCAGCTTCAAGTCTTTCAAAAGAATTTGAAGGCAATGGCGGTAACAAACAAGGAGCTCGTGAAGTTGGAAAGCTAATTGCTAAGGTTGCAACTGAAAAGGGTATTTCTGAAGTTGTTTTCGACAGAGGCGGATACATTTATCACGGTCGTATTCAGGAATTAGCTGAAGGAGCTCGCGAAGGCGGACTCAAGTTCTAAAGAGGAGGTAATACGTTTGGCTTTAATAGATGCTTCAACACTTGAACTCAGTGAAAAAGTAGTTGCCATTAACCGTGTATCAAAAACGGTTAAAGGTGGTCGTATCTTTAAGTTTGCTGCGCTTGTAGTAGTAGGTGACGGGAACGGCATAGTTGGATTTGGTCTTGGCAAAGCTGGTGAAGTTCCAGACGCTATCCGTAAGGGTATCGAAGATGCTAAGAAAAATCTTATAAGAGTTTCAATGAGAGGAACAACAATTCCACACGAAGTTATCGGCGCATTCGGTGCCGGTAGAGTTTTGATGAAGCCTGCTGCTCCTGGTACAGGAGTTATCGCTGGTGGCCCAGTTCGTGCAGTTATCGAAGCTGCTGGAATTAAGGATATCAGAACTAAATCACTTCGTTCAAATAATCCATGCAACGTAGTTAGAGCTACAATAAACGGGCTTGCTTCATGCAGATCAGCAGCAGAAGTTGCTGAAATTAGAGGCAAAACAGTTAAAGAAATTTTAGGCTAAGGAGGATTAAGCAAATGGCAAATCAGGTTAAAATAACATTAGTTAGAAGCCTAAATGGCAAAACTCAAAAACAAATTGCTACTGCTCAGTCCCTTGGACTTAAGAAGATTGGTTCTTCAACAGTTCAGCCTAACAATGAGCAGACCCAAGGCAAAATTGCAAAAATATCCCACCTTATCGAGGTAACCGAAGCGTAAGCAAGGAGGTGCGAACACATGAAATTACACGAATTATCCCCAGCTGCAGGTTCAACAAAAGAACCAAAGCGTATAGGTAGAGGACATGGCTCTGGACAAGGTAAGACTGCTGGTAAAGGTCACAAAGGTCAAAATGCACGTTCAGGCGGCGGAGTAAGACCAGGCTTTGAAGGCGGACAGATGCCACTCGCTCGTAGAATACCAAAAAGAGGGTTTAATAACATTTTTGGAACAACATATGCTGTAATAAATGTATCTGACTTAGAAAAATTTGTTGATGGCACTGTTGTTGATGCAGAATTATTAGCTGCTGCTGGACTTGTTAAGAAAACTTACGATGGTATTAAAGTTTTAGGAAATGGCGAACTTACAAAGAAACTTACTGTTAAAGTAGCAGCATTTTCTCAGACAGCTAAAGAAAAAATTGAGAAGGCAGGCGGGAAGGCTGAGGTGATTTAGTTTGAATATAGTACAGACGTTTAGAAATGCTTGGAAAGTAGCAGAACTAAGAAGGAAACTACTATTTACAATCTTTATCATCCTTATATTCAGACTTGGAGTTGCAATAGCCGTTCCATTTCTTGACCCAACAGCTATTCAAAAGATGTTAAAAGAGAATGGAGGAGGAATCCTCAGCTACCTTGATATGATATCAGGTGGTTCATTCTCAAAATCAACAATTTTTGCATTATCTGTAACACCTTACATTAATGCATCAATTATTATTCAACTTCTATCTTACGCACTTCCTCCACTTGAAAGACTTTCAAAAGAGGGGCCAGAAGGTAGAAAGAAACTTAATAAAATTACACGTTATGTATCACTTGTGATTGCAATTCTTTTCTCATTTGCTTATTATTTGACCCTTAAATCACAGGGAGCTGTAATGTATACTAAAGGCTTTGATGGCTTATTCTCAATGATTATTATCATTTTATGCTTCACAGCCGGTGCTTCATTAGTGGTTTGGCTTGGTGACCAAATCAACGAACACGGAATTGGTAATGGTATTTCAATCATACTATTTGCTGGTATCGTTGCAAGAGGTCCATCAGAAGTTTTAAACCTCATTGGGGCAGTAAAAACAGATGTTAAGAATGCAATATTAGTACCACTTATCTTAGTAATATTCATAGCTATGATAGCATTTATCATTGTAATGAATAACGCAGAAAGAAGAATTCCAATTCAATATGCTAAGCGTGTTGTTGGAAGAAAAATGTATGGCGGACAAAACACTAATATTCCTATTAAGGTTGCAATGAGTGGCGTTATGCCAATCATCTTCGCTATGTCATTTATGTCTATTCCACAGACATTAGAATTATTCTGGCCACCAAGCAGAAGTAGTGATGCTGGTTTCTGGAGTAGATTTTACGCTGGATTTATTGACCTTTTCAAATATTCAAGTTGGGTTTATGCAATTATTTATTTCTTATTAATAATCGGATTTAACTATTTCTATGTTTCAATGCAGTACAATCCAGTACAGATAGCAAATGACTTGCGTCAGAACAACGGTGGTATCCCAGGAATTAGACCTGGTCGTCCAACATCTGAATTTATTCAGAGAGTGCTATCAAAGATTACACTTGTTGGAGCATTCTTCCTTGGTGTTATCGCAATATTCCCAATCATCTTCCAGATGACAACAGGTATTCGTGTTGCGATGGGTGGTACTTCAATCCTAATCGTTGTCGGCGTTGCTCTTGAAACAGTAAGAACACTTGAATCACAAATGATGATGCGTCATCATAGGGGATTCCTTGAATAATATTAAAGGAGTTTTGTATGAATTTAATTTTACTCGGTGCTCCAGGTGCTGGTAAAGGCACACAAGCAGAAGTAATCTGCGAAACATTAAAAATTCCAGCTATTTCAACAGGAAATATTATTCGTGAAGCACTTAAAAACGGAACAGAAACTGGTCTTAAAGCAAAAGCTTATATGGACGAAGGAAAGCTTGTTCCAGACGAAGTTGTAATTGACATCATTAAGGAAAGACTCGCGCAGGATGACTGTAAAAATGGCTTTATTCTTGACGGATTCCCAAGAACTGTTCCACAGGCTGAGGCTTTGGACAAAATGGGAATTACAATAGATAAAGTTGTTGAGATTTATGTTCCTGATGAAGTTATACAACAAAGACTCTCAGGAAGAAGAGTATGTGAAAAGTGCGGTGCTTCTTATCACGTAGACTACAAACCAACAAAAGTTGAAGGAATATGTAATCTTTGCGGTGGAAACACTGTAACTAGAAAAGATGATGAGCCTGCAACAGTTCTTGCACGTTTGAAGGTTTACCACGAGCAAACTGCTCCACTTAAAGGTTATTATGAAGCACAAGGCAAACTGGTTACCGTTGAGGGCCAAGATGAAGTTGCAGAGACTTCTAAGCTTACATTAAAAGCAATCGAGGCGTAATTAATGGTAATTGTAAAATCCAATAAGGAAATTGCTAAAATGCAAAAAGCTGGCAGTATTACTGCTCAAGCTTTGCAGATAGCAGGTGAGTCAATCCGACCTGGCATGACAACATATGAACTTGATAAGATTATTCATAGGTTCATAACATCAAAAGGGGCAAAGCCATCATTCTTAGGATATGGCGGCTTCCCTGGAAGTGCTTGCATTTCTGTTAATGATGAGGTAATACATGGTATTCCTGGGCCTAGAAAAATTCAAGAAGGTGACATTGTCAGTATCGATGTGGGAGCTTATATTGACGGCTACCACGGTGACTCAGCCAGAACTTTTGCAGTCGGTAAAATTTCCGATGAAGCAAAAGCACTGCTTCAAGCAACAGAGGAAAGCCTATATAAAGCAATAGAGCTTGCAAAGCCTGGTGCAAGAATAGGTGATCTTTCAAATGCTGTGCAGGAATACAACGAATCTCGTGGCTTTTCAATAGTCAAGCAATTCGTTGGACACGGTGTGGGAAGGCAGCTTCACGAGGACCCAGAAGTTCCGAATTTCGGGAAGCCTGGTCACGGTATCAGATTAGTCGCAGGTATGGTTATCGCAATCGAACCTATGGTTAATCAGGGCGGTGAAGCAGTCAAGGTTATGCCTGACAGATGGACCGTGAAAACAAGAGATGGTTCTCTTTCTGCTCATTTTGAGCACACAATTGCAATTACGGCGGACGGTGCGGTAATTTTAACAAGACCGTAAGGGAGGGCGCTGGATTGTGAATGTTCTTCAAGGCTCGGTAGTTAAATCGCTTGCGGGACATGATAAAAATTCTTATTTCGTTGCTATAAGAATTGACTCAAAATATGTTTATATTGCTGACGGGAAGGAGCGAAAGCTTGAATCCCCGAAGAAAAAGAATATAAAGCATATTGCTGTTACTAATAGCGTTATTGACTTACATGAGATTACTAACAAAAAATTAAGAAAGCTTTTAAATGAGTTTAATAAAAGTGAATAAAATATCACTTATTACCCAAAACTCATAAAGCTGACCGTACCAATTTGGGGAGGTAGTATTCTTGTCAAAAGAAGATGTAATTGAACTTGAAGGAACCGTTTTAGAAGCACTGCCAAACGCTATGTTTCAGGTTGAACTTGCGAACGGTCATAAAATTCTCGCTCATGTTTCAGGAAAATTAAGAATGAATTACATTCGTATTGTTCCTGGTGACAAGGTAACGGTCGAGATGTCACCTTATGACTTATCAAAAGGGAGAATCACCTGGCGTTCGAAATAAGGTGCTGGTTATAAAAGAAGAATTAGTGGAAACACTGGCAACTAGATGTTGCGAATGAATAGGAGGTATTTCAATGAAAGTAAGACCTTCGGTTAAGCCAATCTGCGAAAAATGCAAGGTTATTAAGCGCAAAGGCAAAATAATGGTAATTTGTCAAAACCCTAAGCATAAACAACGTCAGGGCTAACAGACCTATAAATGGAGGTGCAGCTATAAAATGGCACGTATTGCTGGTATAGACTTACCAAAGAATAAGAGAGTTGAAATCGGACTAACTTATATCTATGGTATTGGTCAGAAAACTGCAACAAAAATCTTGAACGAAACAGGTGTTAACCCTGATACTCGTGTTAAAGATTTAACAGAAGATGATGTTGCAAAACTACGTGAATATATTGATAAAAATATTACTGTAGAAGGTGACCTACGTAGAGAGGTATCACTTAATATCAAGAGACTTGTAGAAATAGGATGCTATCGTGGAGTTCGTCATCGTAAAGGTCTTCCAGTAAGAGGACAAAGAACGAAGACAAACGCAAGAACACGTAAAGGACCTGTTAAGACAATCGCTAACAAGAAGAAGTAAGGAGGGATAGAACATGGCTCAAAAAACTACTAAGAAGACTACTGTAAGACGTCGTCGTGAGAGAAAAAAATATCGAAGTTGGAGCGGTTCATATCCAATCCACATTTAACAACACAATCGTAACAATCACAGATTCCCAAGGAAATACAATTTCATGGGCAAGTGCTGGCGGATTGGGCTTTAGAGGTTCAAAGAAGTCAACACCATTTGCTGCTCAGACTGCTGCTGAAACAGCTGCTAGAGCTGCTAAAGAACACGGACTTAAGATTGTTGAAGTATTTGTAAAGGGTCCTGGTGCTGGTCGTGAGGCTGCTATCAGAGCTCTCCAATCAGAGGATTTAGAAGTAAGACTTATCAAAGACGTTACTCCAATTCCTCACAATGGATGTCGTCCTCCAAAAAGAAGACGTGTCTAATTAACACTAGGAGGTGTAGAAAATGGCAAGATATACTGAAGCAGTTTGCAGACAATGTAGACGCGAGGGACAAAAGTTGTTCCTAAAAGGTGATAGATGCTATAGTGAAAAGTGTGCAATAACAGCTCGTCCAGAGGGTGCACCAGGTCAGCACGGTAGAGGCAGAAAGAAAGATTCAGAATATGGTCTTCAGCTTCGTGCAAAACAGAAGACAAGACGTTATTATGGAGTTTTAGAAGGACAGTTTGCTCATTATTTTGAGATGGCTGCAAAGCGTCCTGGTATTGCCGGTGAAAATCTTTTGAAGATTCTTGAATCACGTCTTGATAACGTAGTTTACAGACTTGGATTTGCAAGTTCAAGAGCACAGGCAAGACAATTAGTTGTTCACGGTCACTATACAGTTAACGGTAGCAGAGTTAACATTCCTTCATATCTTTTAAAAGAAGGCGATGTTGTTGCTGTATCTGAAAAGAGCCGTTCTGAGGATAGCATAAAGAATTTAATCGAAGCTAATAGCGGACGTCCGGTTCCAATGTGGTTAGAGTATGATAAGTCATCTCTTTCAGCGAAGATCGCTCGTCTACCAAACCGCGAAGACATTGACCTTGATGTTGAAGAACATCTTATCGTTGAGCTTTACTCTAAATAAGCATAAGTTTGGCAAAGCTTTGTTTATATTCAATATCTTCAGGCTTTGCGAAAAAGCTTATTTAGATATTGCATGATAATAAGGTGTAATAAAACATAAATCAGTGTGACGCGAAACAGGAGGGTTTTAAATGCTTGAGAAAATAGAAAAGCCAGAAATAGAAACAGTCGAGCTAAAAAGTAACGGGACATATGGCAAATTTGTCTTAGAGCCACTTGAGCGCGGCGATGGTACAACTCTAGGCAACAGCCTTAGACGAGTGCTGCTCTCCTCGCTACCAGGTGTAGCCGTTATCTCAGTTAAGATTGACGGAATCCACCACGAATTATCAACAATTCCTGGGGTTAAGGAGGACGTAACAGAAATCATTCTTAATCTTAAGGGCTTGACAGCAAAAATGTATGGGGAAGGACCAAAGACAATTTATATTGAGGCAGAGGGTGAATGTGAAGTCACCGCTGGCGATATAAAGACTGATTCTGAGGTTGACATTCTTGTCCCAGATATGCACATTGCAACACTTGGTGCTGGTGCAAAATTGTATATGGAAATCACTATCGACCGTGGTCGTGGATATGTTTCTGCTGAGAAAAACAAGCAGTATATACAATCTTCAATCGGTACTATTGCAGTGGATAGCATATATACGCCAGTATTAAAGGTAAACTACACAGTAGAAAATACTCGTGTTGGACAGATTACCGACTATGATAAGCTTACTATGGAGGTTTGGACAGACGGAACAATCTCCGCAAAAGAGGCTTTATCACAAGCAGCCAATCTCCTCAAAGATCACCTAACACTATTTATAGATTTATCTGATGAACCATTGCCTGAAACATTAATGGTTGAAAAGGACGATAAAGGCAAAGAAAAGATTTTAGAGATGACCATTGAGGAACTTGACTTATCTGTGCGTTCATTTAATTGCTTAAAGCGTGCAGGAATAAATACAGTAAATGATCTGATAGAGAAATCAGAAGAAGAAATGATGAAGGTAAGAAACCTCGGAAAGAAATCATTCGACGAAGTAAGAGAAAAGCTCAGCTCACTCGGATTTCAGATGATGAAGGAAGAGGAATAACTTAACCATAGGTAAGGAGTGAAAATCTATGCCAGGCACAAGAAAGTTAGGCAGAACAACAGATCATAGAAAAGCTATGCTGAGAGCTATGGTAACTTTTCTGCTTGAAAAGGGTAAGATTGAAACAACTGTAACAAGAGCCAAAGAAGTTAGCGCTATGGCCGAGAAGATGATTACAATCGGCAAGACTAACGATCTCCACTCCAGACGTCAAGTACTTGCATACGTTACTAAAGAAGACGTTGCAAAGAAGCTTTTTGATGAAATTTCACCAAAATATGCTGATAGAAACGGCGGATATACAAGAATTATAAAAATTGGTCCACGTCGTGGTGACGCTGCTGAAATGGCAATTATTGAGTTGGTATAATCA
>Ga0179952_1233839_pt1 | contig 15221 bp, 11 predicted proteins | sample AD_JPNMR1_sludge_FD_135928 | JGI IMG/M metagenome (GOLD analysis project Ga0179952, IMG submission 135928) | Metatranscriptome of active sludge microbial communities of municipal wastewater-treating anaerobic digesters from Japan -... | ecosystem: Engineered > Bioreactor > Anaerobic > Digestate...
AGCAAACGATTTTTTTAGTATAATTTAATACAATAATATTTTTTATTGTTTTTCCCAAAACAAGTATAATGTAAATTAAATACAAATACGATGAATCTAACCTTCACCATTAAACTCATAACGCAAAATTAAGTTTCTTGCTGCTTTTACTTCATCCAAACGTGCTACCGGGGTATTATGAGGAGCACTTTTAACTGTATCAGGATTTGATTCTGCTTCTTTTATAATGTTGATCATAATATCTATAAATTCATCAAGAGTTTCTTTGCTTTCAGTTTCAGTAGGCTCAATCATTAAAGCTTCTTTTACTATTAATGGGAAATAAACTGTAGGAGGATGTATGCCATAATCAAGCAAACGCTTTGCTATATCAAGTGCAGATACTCCGGCTTCTTTTTGCTTCTGAGCCGAAAGAACAAATTCGTGCATACATCTTTGATTAAAAGGTAAATCAAAATATTCTTTTAATTTATTCATAACATAATTTGCATTTAATACTGCATTTTCCGATACCCTCTTCAATCCTTCCGGGCCCATGGACAATATATATGCATAAGTTTTTACTATAACGGAAAAATTACCGTAAAAAGACTTAACTCTTCCAATTGACAGAGGAAGATCATAGTTAAAGTAATACTTATCGCCTTTTTGTTCAATTATAGGACGAGGAAGAAAAGGAACTAATTTTTCTACTACTCCAATAGGTCCTGCTCCAGGGCCTCCTCCTCCATGAGGTGTGCTGAATGTTTTATGCAAATTAAGGTGAACTATATCAAATCCCATATCTCCAGGTCTGGCTATACCTAGTATTGCATTAGCATTTGCACCATCGTAATATAGCAATCCACCTGCATTGTGGACGATATCTGCAATTTCTTTAATGTTTTCATCAAAAAGGCCTAAAGTATTGGGGTTAGTTAACATAAGCCCTGCAACATCATTCCCCATAACAGATTTCAGATCCTCAAGGTCCACTCCGCCTTTTTCATTTGATTTAATCTGCACCACTTCAAAGCCTGCAAATGCAGCTGAAGCTGGATTTGTACCATGAGCAGAATCCGGAACTATTATCTTTCTTCTCCATGTTTCTCCATTATGAGCATGATAAGCTTTTATAATCATTAAACCAGTTAGTTCACCATGAGCACCTGCAGCAGGTTGCAGGGACATTTTTGCCATGCCTGTTATTTCTGCAAGGAACTCTCCTGTTTTGTATAATAATTCAAGGCATCCTTGTACTGTTTCTTCCGGCTGGTAAGGATGTACGGAAGAAAATCCTTCTAAAGCAGCTAAATCTTCATTAATTTTTGGATTATATTTCATTGTGCATGAACCTAAAGGATAAAATCCGTTATCAACACCGTGATTTAATCTCGATAAACTTACAAAGTGCCTTACTGCATCCACTTCACTGACTTCAGGTAGTCTTGGAGGTTCTTTTCTGATAAACTGCTCCGGAATTAAATCTTCAATATCCTTTGAAGGTACATCGCATTCAGAAATCGAGTACCCGACTCTACCCGGCACGCTTAATTCAAAAATCAAAGGGTTATCCTTCATTCTTCCGCACCTCCTAAATAAGCATTTTCTACAAGGATGTCAATTTCTTCTTTTGTTCTTTTTTCTGTGACTGCCAGAAGCCAACAGTTGGATAATTCTGGAAAACTCTTTCCTAAGTCATAACCACCTATTATTTTATTCTTTAATAATTTCCTATTAAGTTTTTGGACTAAACTATCGCATTCTATGTTCCATGAAGTTCCTTTATTTTCTATAAAATCTAAACATCCATACATATTACTGGTGATGTTTTTCTCGTTTAGTCTTAATACAAATTCTTTGACAAACGGAGCTTTAAATACAGGCTCAAATCTTCCTGTTTCTATAAGTTTTTGGTAAGTATAATGAGACTTCTTTACGCATAGCTCTGCTACCTTCTTCAATCCATTTTTTCCTAGTAATGTTAAATATATAGTAGCAGCCAGTGCATTTAATGCTTGATTTGAACATATATTGGAAGTTGCTTTTTCTCTTCTTATATGTTGTTCTCTTGCCTGCAGAGTAAGGACAAATCCTCTTCTGCCATATGTATCGGTAGTCTGTCCTACTATCCTTCCCGGTATTTTCCTCATAAGTTCTTTTGTAGTTGCAAAAAATCCAATATATGGTCCCCCAAAGCTAAGAGGATTTCCAAGGGATTGTCCTTCTCCAACTACAATATCCGCGCCAAATTCTCCAGGTGATTTTAGTATACCAAGAGAAATTGGGTCAGCAGCAACAATAAAATAGCACCCGTTCTTATGAGCGATGTTACTTATATCAGCTAAATTCTCCAGTACTCCAAAAAAGTTCGGATACTGTACTATAACTGCAGCAATTTCTTTGTTAGTAACACTTTTTAACTGGCACAGATCTGTAACACCGTCTTTATATCCTACTTCTAAGACATCTATGTTATTAAATTTTGCGTAAGTTTTTATTACATCCTTATATTCCGGATTAAGAGTCCGGGAAATTACAACTTTCCTTTTATGTTTGGAGCTACACGCGAGAAGCATTGCTTCTGCAGTAGCAGATGCACCATCATACATGGAAGCATTTGCCACATCCATACCAGTTAGTTCGCATATCATTGTCTGATATTCAAATATTGCCTGCAAAGTCCCTTGGCTTATTTCGGGCTGGTATGGTGTATATGCGGTGTAAAATTCTCCTCTTAATAGCATGTGTTTTATTACTGCCGGTATATAGTGGTCATATGCTCCTGCTCCCATGAAACAACTATAATCTGCGGTACTGATATTTTTAGAACTCAAATTCCTCATATGCTTAAGCAATTCATATTCAGACATGGGTTCCGGCAAATTAAGCCTTCTACCCAACTTTACTTCTTCCGGGATATAATCAAAAAGCTCATCTATTGAATTTAATCCGATGGATTTCAGCATCGCCTTTTGCTGATCTTGTGTGTTGGGTATGTATCTTGACTTAAAACCGTCACCCTTTAAATTTACATCATCCAACATTAACCCTCCTTTAGGCAAAAATCCTCATATTCTTTGTCATCCATCAGTTCATCAAGTTCTGAAGGATCAGACAGTTCAATTTCAATAATCCACGCTCCATAAGGATCTTCGTTTATAATTTCAGGGCTGTCAACAAGTTCTTCGTTTACTTTTGTTATGGTTCCTGAAACGGGACAATATATATCAGATGCGGCTTTAACGGATTCTACCACACCAAATGTATCTCCTGCTGAAATTTCTGTTCCAACCTCTGGTAATTCTACAAAAACAATATCCCCAAGAGCGTTCTGCGCATAATCAGTAATGCCTATATAAGCCTTATTGCCTGCAATTTTGACCCATTCATGTTCTTTTGAATATTTTAAATCATCTTTAATAATCATCATATCATCCTCACTTTCTTGTATAAAATGGTAGTTGTATAACTTTAGCCTTACAAGCTTTATTCCTTATAACTATATTAATTTCATTTCCAATAATAGCATATTCACTGTCAACAAGAGCCATTCCAATGTTTTTCTTCAGTGTCGGTGAAAAACCTCCTGATGTAACAAAACCTATTTTCTTATCTCCCGAAAAAACCTCATAATCATTTCTGGGAACTCCTCTTTCAATCATTTCAAATCCTATAAGAATCCTTCTGGTCTGCGAATCTGCCTGAGAAATCAAAGCTTTCTTTCCTATAAAATCTTCTTTATTAAACTTTACAAATTTCGAAAGTCCTGCTTCTATGGGTGATATTTCTTTTGATAACTCGTGCCCATACAGAGGTAAAGCGGCTTCAAGCCGTAACGTATCGCGGGCACCTAAGCCTGCAGGTATAAGTTCTTCCTTTCCGGCTTCCAACAACCTGTCCCACAAGGTAACTGCATAATTTGGTGTTGTGTATATTTCAAATCCATCTTCTCCAGTATAACCGGTTCTTGAAATTAAAACTTCAACACCTGAAATATCTACTTTTTCGGCAAAAGTAAAAGGTTTCATGGTTTCAAAGGGATATGTAGATATTTTTTTGAGAATAGCCATAGCTTCTGGTCCTTGTACAGCAAGCAAAGCATAACTTTCGGAAAAGTCTGTTATACTCACATCCTCAGTGGCATTATCAAGCATCCACTGGTAGTCTTTTTCTATATTTGCAGCATTAACTACTATAAGATACTTATTACATGAAAACTTATACACTAAAACATCATCAACAGTACCACCGTCAGGATAACATACAGGTGAATACCTGACTTTTCCTTCTCTCATATTTGCTATGTCATTAGTAATTAAATGTTGTATAAATTCTTCTGCATTTGTACCTTCAATAAATATTTCCCCCATATGGGATACATCAAATATGCCGGCACTATTTCTTACCTTTTCATGTTCTTCAATAATGCTCTTATATTGTACTGGTAAAGCCCAACCAGCAAATTCTACAATTTTCCCTCCTAGTTCAATGTGTTTTTCATATAATGGTGTTTTTTTCAAAAACACACCTCCTTCTTATATTTAAGATAATTTTTATATAACATAATTATCTGTTATTTATCAAATATAGATAAAACATTCATCACAACACTATTATAGTTTAATTACTTTCTGTGTCCAAATATTTGATACTTATAATATCTTAATAAATCTTTTTATTTATGGTTTACTACTATTCAGATTATTTTTCTTTCACTTAAATTATCCTGGATTTTTCTTTTTTAAATATACTCAATAAAAACTTACTTTAACTTTTATTCTTCTTAGAACTCTTTTTTGAATGATTCTTTTTCTTTTTTCCGGTTTTTTTCTTAGAAGTCTCTTTTTCAACTACATCAATAAGTTCAAACTCTATTTGTCGGGCATCCTTATCTGTCTTTACAACTTTGACTTTTACTACATCACCAATTCTGTATTCTTTCCCCGTCATTTCTCCATATAATGTATAACTTTCTTCGTGAAAAATATAATAATCGTCATACATTGCAGATAATCTGACTACACCTTCGACTGTATTTTCTAACTCAACAAATATACCAAAAGATGTTATTCCTGATATAATACCTTCAAATGTTTCTCCAAGAAATTGCTCCATATATTCTACTTTCTTGAGATCATCTACTGCCTGTTCACAAGATTCAGCAGTTCTTTCTCTTTCAGAGCAATTCCTGCTTATTTCAGGTAAAGCAGAATTGTAGTATTCGACTTTACTTTTACTCATTTCATCCTTAAGGATTTGTTTCATTATTCTATGGATGATCAAGTCCGGATATCTTCGTATAGGTGAAGTGAAGTGACAATAATATTTTGATGCAAGACCATAATGTCCTACATTTTCATGACTATAGCGAGCTTTTTGAAGTGATCTCAACATCATTGTACTTATCAATCTTTCTTCTTTTTCACCTCTAACTTCATCCAACAAAGCTTGCAATGCACTAGGATGAATATCTCCGGAACCTTTTATACGGTATCCTAAAATTCTTGCTAAATTACTGAAACTTAATAATTTTTCCTTATCAGGCTTTTCATGTATTCTGTAAACAAAAGGAGCATCCAGCCAATAAAAATGCTCAGCCACTGTTTCATTGCATACAATCATAAATTCTTCTATTATTTTTTCTGCTATTGTAGTATTAAATTTAAAAATATCTATAGGTTTTCCATTTTCATCAAGAATTATCTTAGCTTCTCCAAAATCGAAATCCAAGGCACCTCTGTCCATCCTCTTTTTTCTTAAAATAAGAGTCAATTCTTCCATGGTCTTAAAAATCTCTACCAAATCCTTATATTTTTCACAAATCTCAGGATCATTTTCTACAAGTATTTTATATACATTTGTATAAGTCATTCTTGCAGTAGTTTTTATTACACTTTCAAATATTTCATGATCTATTACTTGTCCTTCTTTATTTATTGTCATAATTACTGAGAAAGTCAATCTATCTACATTAGGATTTAAACTGCATATTCCGTTTGACAATTTTGGCGGAAGCATTGGTATTACCCTGTCAAGCAAATATACGCTTGTACCGCGTTTATAAGCTTCTTCATCAAGCGGAGATCCTTCAGTAACATAGTAACTTACATCAGCAATATGAACCCCCAGCTTGTAATAACCTTCAGGTGTTTTTTCAATGGACACTGCATCGTCAAGATCTTTAGCATCTTCACCGTCTATTGTTACAATTGTCTGGTTCCTCAGATCCCGTCTTCCTTTTATCATTTCTTCAGTAACTACATTGCTGATGCCTTCAGCCTGTTTTATTACTTCTTCCGGAAACTTCTCAGGCAAGTTAAAAGATCTGATTATAGAAAGTATATCTACATGAGGACTATCCTTATAACCCAATATTTCAATTACTTTGCCTTCTGCATGTTTAATATTCTCAGGCCATTTTGTAATTTGAACAACTACTTTTTGACCATTCGATGCATTTAGAGTTTCATCATTAGGTATTAAAATATCTTCTTTTATTCGTTTATCATCAGGTATTACATATGAAAAATATTTACTGCTTTGAAATGTACCTACGATAGTTTCATTAGCCCTTTTAATAATTCTAATTATTTCTCCTTCTGCCTTCTTCCCCTGATAACTCTTATATAAAATACGGGCACAAACTATATCATTGTTCATTGCCCCATTCATATAATCAGGAGAAATGTATATGTCCTCACTTACTGTTTTTGCATCGTTTATTTCCTCATCAGGTATAACAAACCCAAACCCGCGTTCATTCATTTGCAAAAGGCCTACAACTATATTGAAGTGGCGGGGTAAGCCATACCTGTTTTTCTTTGACTTGAATATTTTACCTTCAGCTTCAAGCTCATCCAGTATGGTTTTAAATTGCCCCATATCTTCATTTGGTACTGCGAGAAAGCCTGCCAGCTCTTCCAAAAGAAAAGGTTTGTATGTTTCCTGTGCCATGAAATCCAATATTTTTTGTTTTCTTAATTCTTTCATGTAATCCACCGCCATTAATATACTGTAAATAGATTATGGTAATCGATTTCTATTTTTGTTAGTTTTATCTTACCAAAATTAAATTTGCAATATATTTTATTTATTATTTATTACTTATTATTTACACCAAAAACAAAAGCTATGTATGATGTTACATAGCTTTTGCTTAAAACATTCTTAACATTGTCTGATTACCAAAATTATTTCAGTAAGAGATAAAGGACTACCGAAATTACTATGAATGCTATTGCTGCAAAGGTAGTATATTTGCTCAGCATCGCATCTATAGTACGACCTTTATTTTTACCAAAGAATGTTTCAGCACCACCTGCAATAGTACCTGACATTCCGGATGATTTTGCTGATTGCAATAATACAATAACAATCATTGATAAAGCAATTATTATATAAATGATATTTAATATAATCGTACCAGCGTTCAAAATTACACCTCCAAATTTAATGATGGAGAAACCTATACTCTCACTTTACATGATACTATCATAACATTATGCAAAATACAAGTTAAAATTTAACTCAACACTTAATTATTTATTTTTTAAATTAAACCAAGCATTTAATCCTAAATATTGTGCTTTTGCACCCAATTCTTCTTCAATTCTTAATAATTGGTTGTATTTTGCTACACGATCAGTTCTTGAAGGAGCACCGGTCTTAATTTGTCCGGCATTTGTTGCAACTGCAATGTCAGCTATTGTAGTATCTTCAGTTTCACCTGACCTGTGAGATACTACTGAAGTGTAACCTGCTCTGCTTGCCATTTGAATCGCGTCAAGTGTTTCTGTAAGAGTTCCGATTTGATTAACCTTGATGAGGATCGAGTTTGCTACTCCAAGGTTAATACCTTTTTCTAATCTCTTTGTATTGGTTACAAAAAGATCGTCTCCTACGAGCTGAACCTTACTGCCAATTTTTTCAGTAAGCATTTTCCATCCATCCCAATCTTCTTCAGCAACACCGTCTTCCAAAGATATAATTGGATACTTGCTAACCAGATCTGCCCAAAATTCAATCATTTCTTCCTTGGATTTTCTGATATTGGACTTCCAGAACAGATATGAGCCGTCTTCCTGGTACATTTCTGTTGCAGCGGCATCTATCGCAATTCTGAAATCATCACCAGGTTTATATCCTGCTTTTTCTATAGCTTCCAGAATAACTTGAATTGCTTCTTCATCAGCTTTCAGGTTAGGAGCAAAACCTCCTTCATCTCCAACTGCTGTGCTGTAACCTTTGTCACTTAATACTTTCTTCAGGTTATGGAATACCTCTGCACTCATACGTAATGCTTCTTTAAAAGTTGGTGCTCCTACAGGCATAATCATAAACTCTTGAATATTAACACTGTTATCTGCATGTTTTCCACCGTTTAATATATTCATCATCGGCACAGGCAGAACTTTTGCATTAACACCGCCTATGTATTGATACAAACTTAACCCCAATGATTCTGCAGCTGCTTTTGCTACTGCCAAAGACACGCCTAATATAGCATTAGCTCCAAGTTTACTTTTGTTAGGAGTTCCGTCAAGAGATATCATTAAATTATCAATTGCTACCTGATCATATACATTCATGCCTTCAACTTCATTGGCAATAATAGTGTTTACATTTTCAACTGCTTTCTGTACACCTTTGCCTAGATACCTTTTTTTATCTCCATCTCTCAATTCAACAGCTTCAAATGCACCTGTTGATGCACCGGAAGGAACAGCAGCTCTACCAAGAGAGCCATCTTCAGTTATTACATCCACTTCAATAGTAGGATTTCCTCTTGAATCAATAATTTCTCTGGCATATACGCTATCAATTTCCAAATAGCTCATAAATTAGATCTCCTTTCTCTTCTTAAGTTACTTATATTATCGTGTATTATATATTTTATATAATAGTATATTATATAAATAGTTTGTCATAAATTTTGCATATTATTACAAAATCCTAATATAGAATAACCTATATTTCTCAATTTGTAAATATGATTTTTAGGTAAGACGATTTCTACGTAAAATTGAATCCATTTACCTTACGCTCCTGCTACCTTTTCTCTTTCCTTCTCCTCTTGCTTATCCGGAGGTTCAAGAATTATCCTGCCATTCTCCATAAATACCCTGACTTTATTTTTCCCTTTAAGCCCCATAGCTTCGATATACTCAGATGGTATTTGAAGACGTCCAACTCTATCCAAAACAACAAATTCCTGATGCGTATCATCTTCAAAATCCGGCATTCCAATCTTAATATCTTTCAGTTCTTCGGCATAAGATTTTATCCTTATCATTTCACTGCTTGTTCTTCCGTCTCTTATGGCAACTACCCTGTTTACTTTTTTTGCTATCCGCCTGTCGTGTGTTACGATTATTATTGTAATTCCCAGTTTTTCGTTCATCATTCGAAATACATCAAGTATCTGATCTGCAGTCCTTGTATCCACTGATCCTGTAGGTTCGTCAGCCAGTAGTATTTTAGGATTATTTGCGAGTGCTATGGCTATAGCCACTCTCTGTTGTTCACCACCTGAGAGCTGGCTTAATTTACTCTTTGCTCTGTGGGACAGACCAACCATTTCCAATAACTCCAAAGCTTTAGCTGCTTTTTTCTTTTTTCCGGTTATGATCAAAGGCAATTCTACATTTTCTTTTGCAGTCAGATAAGGAATCAGATTTCTGGCATTATTCTGCCATACAAAACCTACTGTCTCTTTTCTGTACTTTATTAATTGTCTGTCATTAAACTTCAACAAGTCTTTTCCATCAACAATAAGCTTACCTGCAGAAGGTCTGTCTAGTCCCCCTAACATGTTTAGTAAGGTAGATTTTCCGCTTCCGCTGTTTCCTATTATAGCCATTAATTCGCCTTTTTCAATGACAAGATCAAGACCTTGAAGAGCTACTACTTCAGTTTCTTTTGTCTTATAAATTTTTACAAGGTTTTCACATATTATTATGTTCTTATCCTGATCAATCTGACTGCTTTCCTGTACACTGGCTTCTATATTACCAGAATTGCTGTCACTGCTGACAGATTGCGCAATTCTGTCATTTTGCTTATTTTGATCATTGCTCATCAATAATCTCACCATCCTCAAGTGTGTATACACAATCAGCGATTTCCATCATACTTGGATCATGTGTAGTCATTACAATTGTTAAGCCTTCTTTTTCAATAAGAGTCTTAAAAAGTTTTACAACCTGGAGTCCCATATGTGTATCAAGTTCCGCAGTAGGTTCATCGGCAAAAATAACTTCCGGACGGTGTGCAATAGCTCTTGCGATTGCAACTCTTTGCTGTTCTCCGCCGGAAAGCTCATGAGCTCTGTGATGCATTCTTTTAGCCAGACCTACAAGAGCAAGACTTTCTTCTGCTCTTGCTTTGCGAAGTTTTGAATCAAATCCGGCAATTCTTAATCCAAATTCTACATTTTCATATGCTGACATAACTGATATTATGGCAACTGATTGAAAAATAAATCCAAAGCTTTCTCTTCTGAGTCTTTCTCTTTTTGAATTTGACATACTGGATACTTCTTTGCCCTTGAAATATATCTTGCCCCTAGTAGGAAGGTCAAGCCCGCCTAATAAATTTATTAAAGTTGATTTTCCTGAACCTGAACGTCCGCGTAAAACTGTAAGTTTTCCAGGTTTTATTTCAATATTAACGTTTTTTAATGCATGTACTACCTCTCCACCTGTATGAAAATCTCTGCAAAGTCCTACAGTAGTAATTATAGGAGGGTTGGAATTTGTTTTATTTTGTTTAACCATCAATTCCTCTTGTTCAATCATAAAGCTTAATCCTCTCCTAGCTTAATAGCTTGATTAATATTAATTCTGGATACTAGAATTGCTAAAATTGAAATTCCTAAGAACAGCATAGAACCTACAATTGAATAAATTTTTATATAATCTCCTCCGAATGCAAAAACTTTAAATGGTAAAGCCATTTCTTCAACGCTATAAGCTATTTGCAACAGCGGTATAAATAAGTCACAAGTTATTCCACCTATAACAATACCCATAATTATAGAAAGACCTGAAATCAGCAATTGTTCTAATATAAGCATGGAAATCACATTTCTCATTGTCATACCCATGGCTCTGAAAATTCCAAACTGAAGCGCTCTGCTTTTTATAGATAATATCCAATATATTAAGAAACCAATTGCGCTAATCAGCATAGTTATTACAAAGCCCATAGTCAATGCACCATTAATACCCTGGAGCATGGGGTCATTTTTTTTCTTTACAATCTCGTTATTTACAAACTTAATATCAGTAATTGATATCTTCTTCTCTATAATATCATTTAGTACTTGCGTATCAGTAGCACCTGGTAATTTCTTTATCCACACTTCATATGGTTCCAAAGACATTTTTGCATTGATATAAGAGTAATTTGCAACTATAAAATCTTTGTTCTCTCCCTTTTGATTCTTTATATTTGGATTATAAGTAGGCCAATAGTCTATAAATGCATAAATGTAACCTTCCAGATACGTTTGCCCTTTCCATGTAAGATAAACTGAATCACCTTCTTTAAGTTTGTATTTGTCCCTCATTGATGTGGAAACTAATATTGCTGTTGGTGATTCTGCAAGGAGGTTTAAATAATTATACCAATGATATGGTAATAAACCGTCTCTCATCCAGGATACCTTCCCAAATTCATCAGGTATTATTCCCAGAAGGTCAACATTATGGGCAGTACCAGCAATGGTTCTGATTTCAATATTACTTTTCTTGAAAACTTTTGTCGCTAATTCAACACCATCCAATTTGGTAAACTGATCAAAAGGAGGTTCAATATATTCTATGGCTGTACTACTTTGAGATGTTGTAGAATATGAACCGTATTCATCCATCAAGCTGCTGCCAAAATTAACCTGGTTGGTCTTCCATTCTGCAAGAATAGCAATGTCAGCTCCTATTTCATACCTTATCCTTTCCTCTATATTTCTGTTTAAGGTTCTGGCTGCATTGGCATTAAAAATTCCCAAAGAAATTGCTAAAATTATAAATAGCATTATAAACTGTTCCTGTCCACCGGATCTGCTAACATGAAGAAAAGAAGCATAGAGTGCAGGAGACCATATTTTCTTTCCAAGCCAGAAAACAAAACTGATAATATACGGGAATAACCTGAGAAACATTAGGCCTACTCCAAGAATAAACATTGTAGATATTAAAAACAGCAAAGGATCAATTGCAATATCAGTACCTTTAACACCTGTTAAAAGAAGAGTACTTGTACGCATTTTGTAGCTATACAATCCATATCCTGAAACACCTAACAGTAATACATCCAGGAAATACCTTTTCCATACGGTGCTTTTTCTTTTTCTTACTTTTCCTTGTTTATATAACACAATGCTTGTTCTTGATGATAAGTAGGCAGGTACCAACATTGATATTATAAATAAACCCAGAGCTAATAAAGAGTACAAATAAGCTGTCTCACTTAATTCCACAGGTAAAGCTGTTCTCTGAACAAATTCCAGGAAACCATTAGACAATCCTAGTATTTTACAAATATATAATCCTACAATGGGACCAACTGAAAAAGCTATTCCTCCAAGAAGAAGGCTTTCCATAAAATAATTTAAAAATATCTGAAAAGAACTTGCACCTCTGCTCTTTATTACAGCAATTTCATTTTCTTCACTTTTGACTATTAATTGCGCAACCATAAACATATAAAATGCAAGCATTAGTAATATTGGTACCTGTAATACCCACAAGGTCAAAGTAAGCTGTTTTTCACGTTGCTGGTATTCTTCAAGTATAGGAATGATTGGAAACCTTGCCTCCAAAACGGCATTATATTGCTTAATCCATCTGAACTGAGAATCATAAACATTTAAAATATGCCCGATTTGATCTATTTTTATTTTATGATAATCAAGAGCGAAATTCCATCTGACCTCTGTTAACTTCGGATCTTCTGCCTCTACAAATAGTTGGGTGAAAAGAGTATCGTCCATTAAAAAACTTTCATCAAAACTCCACAATCCATCAAACCAATAAAGATCGGAAGGATCTTTAATAGTGAATATGCCGACCACCTTGGCTTTACAGAAAACTTTTTCATCGTCTTTAATAAAATCAGTTATATCATATACTTCATCAAGACGCAAATCCAACTGATCATAAGCTTGTTCAGTAACGACAACTTCTATTATTCCATCTTTCATTTCATTTGAAAACATACGTCCGTTAGTTATAGCTGCATGTTCAGAAAAAGAATCTATAGCTTCAAATTTAAAGAATCTTTTCTTTGGCTTCTCTTCTCTCTGTATCTCAGGAACAGCTATAAGATTATCGGCAATTAAAGACCTATTCTTTACTATTACAGGTACATCAAGCTGTTGGGGAAATTTGGCCACTCTCTCGTCAAACCAATTATAGGCATATACTCTCTCGTTGTTGCTTTCGGTATAGTAATGAAGCTTGCCTTTAATGCTATATCTTCCGGGAAAAGTACCGTATTTTTTTTGATATTCTTCCAGATCCCTGGTAAGCATTCTTTGCAATACTCCGTTGGTGTAAATCGGAACACTGCTTACCATAGCGACAGTCAGGATTGATCCTATAAGCATGCATAAAATCATCCATTTATTATTTATTATTTTTCTTAGCAGGATTATAATCAAGAAATATACCCCCCAGATTTCTTATAATTAACCTTCGATAATTTCCTCTCCTTCTTCCAGCCCTTTTGTTATCTCAACTTCTGTTGCGTTCTCGATTCCGGTTTCAACAGTCCTGTCTTTTTTCAGACCGTCTTCCAGTACATAAACAGTTTTTTGTCCCATAAAACCGTGTAACATATTTCTTGGAATAACAATTACATTTTCTTTTCTATCAAGAAGAAGGCTGATTCTTGCAGAGTCACCCAATTTAACACCTGGTGGTAAATTTTCAACTTCAATCAGGACGGATCTTCTTATACTATCATCAGCATCAATAGGTGCTGTTGAAGGAATCATAACAACTTTTCCGGTATAATCTTTATCATCGATTTTTACTTCCACCATAGCACCCATTTTGAAATCTGAAAGATTATCTCCTGTATACTTAAGTTTCAACCTGTTTACATCTGCAATTCTGACAAGGTTGGAATACGTATAAACAGTTTCTCCAGCTTTTGCAGAAGTGAGCCAGACAATTTTCCCGGATACTGGGGAAATTAGCTTCGTTTTTGCCAATTCATTTTTCAAATTTTCTATTTGAAGCTCTACTGTTTTAATATCTAATTCAGCTGAAGTTTTATAGTTTTCATATTCCTCTTTCTGCCCTTCCAGCAAAAATTCCTTTCTCTTAATTTGATCCTCTATTTCTTTAACATCTACATTGGGCATTATATCCTGGAGTTTTACACCTTCATCAAGATTTTCTATTATCGTATTGATTTCATTCAGCTTTTCTCTCAGATCTTCCAATTCCATTTCAGAAAGTTTGATTGATCTTTCTAGGTTAGACATAGTCTGTGTTGTATTTAACTTCAATTTTTCAAGATTCAGTTCCTGCTGAAATATCTGCTTTTCAAGATCATCTGTTTCAAGTTCAATTAACACGTCACCTTCGTTGACCATATCCCCGTTTTTAACATTAATTGATTTTATTCTCCCACCTCTTTCAGTAAAATAAACATCGGTTTGCAAATCCGAAACAAAATATGCAGTACCGTTTATCCTTTTTTCGATATTTCCTCTCTGCACTTTAATTGTCTTGTATTCTATTTTCTGAGGTTCTTTTAACGGTGGTGCCAGTACTTCCTCTTCCTTTGGAAAAAAATAACATCCTGTGTATAAAGTCAAATATGAAAGAATAATCAGAGATGTAAGAACGACTTTGAAATGCTTTTTTTGAAATAGGTTTAGAAACAACTTTTTCATCTCAAAATTTTGCATTGATGATACCCCCAAAATACATTGGTTCCACATATTGAAACTCTGCGTGGCTAAAGCCGACAGGTTCCAGTGCGATTTAACTATTGCATTGACTAAATATAATTCCACTTGTTGACTTCCATTAGACTTATACTATCAGGGATTAGGATTTCCACCAATTTATTAACAATAGCAAAACACTGGATTAATTATTATTCAATCATAAATATTTATGTTAATTACTATATTAAACTTGTTTACTCAAAAAGTAAAGAGTTTCCATAAAAAACATATATATTAAGCTTATAATTTTAAACCTAATGAAAAAAATAGTAATTTA
>Ga0179952_1213318_pt1 | contig 12754 bp, 7 predicted proteins | sample AD_JPNMR1_sludge_FD_135928 | JGI IMG/M metagenome (GOLD analysis project Ga0179952, IMG submission 135928) | Metatranscriptome of active sludge microbial communities of municipal wastewater-treating anaerobic digesters from Japan -... | ecosystem: Engineered > Bioreactor > Anaerobic > Digestate...
GCACACTTGACAATTTGACAATCGAATGTTAGTATACATTATATTAAATGACACACAATGCTGTCTTTCTGCCTGTAAGAGCGGTATTGTGAAATAATACCTTTACAGCGATTTTCACGGGAGGAAAAACGAATGACCAAAATCAGAAAAATTACGGCACGACTGGTTACCTGTCTGCTCGCGTTGATTTTGTGCGCGGGCGGTTTGGCCGGTGAACTGGGAATGCTTACCGCTTCTGCCAAAGTTGAAAGCGTCGGCGGTTCAAAGTCTTTGGTTCGCACATCGTTGGATGAAATTAAAAACATTCTCACCGACGTAGCGTATAGCGATTATCTGAAGAAGTATCCCGACGTTAAGGATGCTACCACAGATATAGACATAGATATCACCGACTACATAGTAAAAGACGAGTCTTCGTCGAACAGCGAAGACGACAGCGAACAGGAAACCGTTGTCAATCTGATCAAAGGTTTTGGCGGCGCGGAAGGCGACGTTATTTTAATCGGCGATAACGGCAGCGTCAGCTGGAAAGTGAATGTCGGCGAAGAAGCTTTTTATAATATAGAAATCGAATACTATACGGGCAATATTCAGATAAAAGACGCTGACGGAAACATTGTTTCCGAGGGCAGATCAAGCTCGATCGAGCGTATGATTCTGATTGATAACAAGGTACCTTTCAAGGAAGCCCGTTCTATCGTCATGCCCAGAATGTGGGTCGACGAATACACGGTTAAGGACAGCAACGGAAACGTGAAGAAGATCCGCTCCAACTCGCAGGAGTTTTTGGATTTCGTGCTGAAATACGAAAACAACCAGAAAGACAGCGATCGTCTTTTCCAGAAGGACAACAACGGCAACGAGCTGAAGCCGGACAAGGTGCTTTTGGAGGAGTGGAACACTTATGTTATGCACGATTCCTCCGGCTATTATAACGATCCGCTCAAGTTCTACTTCAGCGAGGGCGAGCATCTCCTGACCCTTCAGACGGTTAAAGAGCCGATTGCGATCAAGCGTATTAAACTTAAGAAAGTCGAAACTGCTCCCGATTACGAAAATTACTTAAAAGCACATGCCGATAAAAAGGATTACACCGGAGACAAGAAGGTTATGATACAGGCAGAGTATCCTACGATCGTCTCCGAAAGAACCATTTACCAGTTAAACGACAGAACTTCCACGATTACCATTCCGCAGGACCCTGCGTTGGTCCGCACCAACGAGATCGGCGGAGACAAGTGGCAGTATGTCGGTCAGTGGATCGAATACAAAGTAGATATTCCCGAAGATGGTTTCTATTATATTATTCCGAGATCCAAGCAGGACATTTTGTCCGGTATTTACGTCTCAAGAAGAATCTATATCAACGGCGAACTTCCTTTCAAGGAAGCTTCCTATCTGCGCTTTAATTTCACGGACAAGTGGCAGACCAATCCTCTAAACGACGGAAAGACGAACTTTAAGTTCTATCTGAAAAAAGGAATCAACACTATCCGGTTTGAGGTTGCGCTCGGAGAAATGGCCGAGGTGCTCAGCACCGTTAACGCGAGCGTTCTTGAGATCAACAAGCATTACCGTAAAATACTGATGATTACCGGTCCTACGCCGGATACAGCGCGCGACTACAGATTTGAAAGACTGATTCCGGATACCATTAAGGGATTAAAGGAACAGGCAAAGATTCTCACGGAAGTCAGCCAGAGACTTGCTGAAATCACCGGAAAGAAAGGCGAGCACTCGGCGGTTCTCGACAAGGTCGCGGTTTATCTGGAAAGAATGGGTACGTATCCGACAACCATTGCCGGCAGTATGTCCACCCTGAAGGACTACATGGGCAGCTTGGGCACATGGCTTACGGATACGCAGAACCAGCCTTTGTACTTTGACTATATCTGCATTCAGTCGGTCGAAGCCGATCCTCCCAAAGCCGAACCCGGCTTCTTCGAGGCGTTCTGGGGCGAAATCCAGAAGTTCCTGAAGTCGTTTGTATCCGATTACAACTCCATCGGTTCGACCGTTGACCAGAGCATTACGCAGGAATTGCAGAAAACCGAAATAGAAGTTTGGACAACGACATCCCGCGAGCAGGCGCAGATTATCCGTTCGCTGGTTGACGATGACTTTACGGCAAAATACGGCATACCGGTTAAGGTGAAGCTGGTTGTCGCAGGCACGCTTCTGCCCGCAACGCTGGCCGGCACCGGACCGGACATCTCGATGGGCAACGCGCAGAGCGAAACGATTAACTACGCGATTCGCTCGGCTGTCAAGTCGCTGAATACAAAAACCGGCGATACGAAGATCGGCTATAACTTCAACGATCTGTCTCAGTGGGCGGATCATCCCGTATACGGAAAGATTCTGGACAAGATTGAGACCTTCGACGAGGTTAAAAAGCGTTTTGCGCCGACCGCGATGGTTCCTTTGACGCTCTACGGCGAGTCTTACGGACTGCCGGAGAACATGAGCTTCCCGATGCTGTTCTACAGAAAGGATATCTTCGCGGAACTCGGAATCAGCGTTCCGAACACCTGGGACGATTTCTACGATATTATATATACGCTTCAGTCCAAGCAGCTTGATTTAGGTTTCCCGAACGGCACAGGCGGCTCCTTTATCTGGATGTATCAGCAGGGAGACGACCTCTACGACATGGGCAACTATGACTACTACATGGATCTGCTCCATAAGAACGGATACACGGAAGAAAAGCTCGCGGAAATGGGCTGGACCTATATTGACGACGAGGGCAACCTCAGACCGAAGACCGACGGCATGACGATCAACCTGGATTCGGATATCGCGCTCTCTACTTTTAAGGAAGTGTGCGAGCTGTTCACGTCGTACAGCTTCCCGGTAGCTTATGACTTTGCGAACCGCTTCCGTCGGGGCATTATGCCGATCGCGGTTCAGGATTATACCGCTTACAACCAGCTGATCGTATTTGCGCCCGAGATCAAAGGTTTGTGGGAGTTTACACCGCTGCCCGGAACCTTGAAGGATGACGGCACGATCGACAACACGACCATCGGCGCTGTTTCCTCTATCAATATGATGAAATCGGTAAACGACGACAACGCGCTCGCTGCATGGACATTTATGCAGTGGTGGACCAGCGCGGAAATTCAGAGCGCGTTCGGTAATGAAATGATCGCGCTGCTCGGACCTTCCGCTAAGCAGAATACCGCGAACATTGAAGCGCTTTCCAACATGTCCTGGTCGAAAGACGAGTACGACAACCTTTTGGCGCAGTTCAACGCGGTTGAGTGTTTCCCTGAGTTCCCGGGCAGCTATATCATCGGACGTTATACGAACTTCGCGTTCCTTGACGTTGTCAACAAGGGCGCGGAGCCGATCGAAGAGCTTCGCTCTTATATCCGGGATATCAACAACGAGCTTTCAAGAAAGCGTCAGGAGTTCAACCTGCCGACTGCGGAATTCTTTAGAGACTTGATAAACAAGAGTGAATAACAGGGGGGGAAAGCAACATGCCAAGAGAAAAAGCTGTAATAAGAAGCGACATCTCTAAATTCAGATGGACACTTCTGCAAATGAAGAAAAACTGGGTTGGATACGCAATGGTTTTGCCTTTCTTCATCCTGTTTTTCATGTTCACTGTCATCCCGGTTGTTTTGTCTGTTGTATTAAGCTTTACAACCTTCAATATGCTGGAGTGGCCAAAATGGGTCGGAATGGACAACTACATTCGGTTGTTCCTTGATGACGACATCTTTCTCACCGCAATCAAGAACACAATGCTTTTTGCGGTTATTACCGGTCCGTGTTCGTATTTGCTCTGCTTGTTTTTCGCATGGTTTATTAACGAGCTGAGACCGAAAATACGTTCCTTTGTAACGGTTCTGTTCTACGCGCCGTCGATCTCGGGAAACGTATATATTATCTTTAAAACACTCTTTAGCTCTGACCAGTACGGTATCGTAAACGCGTACGCGATGAAGCTGAACCTGATTCAGAAACCGATATTGTGGTTCCAGGACGAGAATTACATCTTCGGACTGGTCGTACTGGTTGCGCTTTGGACTTCGCTCGGCACGTCGTTCCTTACCATGATTGCCGGTTTCCAGGTCGTAAATCAGGAGTTGTACGAAGCAGGCGCTGTTGACGGCGTAAAGAACCGCTGGCAGGAGCTGTGGTTTATTACGCTTCCTTCCATGAAGCCGCAGCTGATGCTGGGCGCGATTCTCTCGATTACAAGCTCGTTCGGCTTCGGACAGATCATTACGGACCTTGTCGGATTCCCCAGCCCGAACTATGTTGTGCATACCATCATGCATCACTTGGGCGATTACGGCGGCATGCGTTTTGAAATGGGCTACGCTTCCGCAATAGCGACTTTGCTCTTCTTCATGATGGTCGGAGCAAACCTGCTTGTAACCAAGATGCTCAGAAAGGTAGGTACATAATATGGTTGCGGATCTCAAGCAAAAATACATTGCCTACAGAAATAAAAGAATTATTCAAAAAGGCCCTTCCTCCTTTAAAAGGTCCATCAACCGTTCAAAGGGCGGAGACGCTGCCATATTCATTCTGCTCGGCATCGTAGCGGTAATCATGGTATTGCCCATGGTTTACGCAATCGTTCAGGCGTTAAAGCCGTTGGACGAGTTGTGGGTGTTCCCGCCGAGATTCTACGTAGTCAATCCTACGCTAAAGAACTTTTCGGACCTGTTCAGGCTGATGGGCAACTCGTGGGTGCCTTTCTCAAGGTACATCTTTAACACAGTCTTTATTTCAATCGCCGGCACCGCAGGAAACGTTCTTCTTTCTTCCTACGCGGCTTACGCGATTTCCAAGATTCATTTTCCCGGAAGAAAGTTCCTGTTCAGCGTTATCGTATATTCGCTTATGTTTAACGCAACCGTAACCGGAATTACAAACTTCCTGCTTATGACCTACCTTGGATGGGTTGACACCTATCTCGCAGTCATTGTTCCTGCCTGCTGCACGACATTCGGTCTTTACCTGATGAAACAGTTTATGGAAACCAGCGTAAACGACTCCGTGCTTGAAAGCGCAAGAATCGAAGGCGCAAGCGAGAACAGGATTTTCTGGACGATTGCAATGCCGATGGTTAAGCCCGCCTGGGTCACACTGATTATATTCGCGTTCAAGGATTTGTGGAATACCGGTCAGAATATGTACATTTACAGCGAGCAGCTGAAAACCTTCAACTACGCGATCAGCCAGATCGTCACTTCCGGTATCGCCCGTTCCGGTGTCGGTGCTGCCGCTACGGTTGTCACGATGATCGTACCGATTACGGTATTTATCATTTCGCAAAGCAACGTCATTCAGACGATGTCCACTTCGGGTATGAAGGATTAAAGAAAGGAGTATAGGGTTATGACGAAAAGCAAATTGGCAAAAGTTATACTTCTTACCGTCTGTTTAATCCTTCTATCGGGCAGCTTTCTCACTGTAAGCGCGCTGGTTCCGTATACGACCTTTACATACAGCTATGAAGGTAATATGCAGGAAAGCCCGCACGCGTACGTTCCTTTGACAATCATCTCCGCGCAGACGATCAAGAATTCGTACCTCAACTCGACGGACGAAGCGGTCAAAGAGAAGTATTTGTTTTCTGATATCCCGGATTTGCAAAGCGTAAAAGACATTTTCGTGGATAAACAGAACAACGTGTATCTTGTTGACAGCAAGTCGAACTGCGTAATCGGCCTTGACGAGAATTACAATTTCAAGCTGCTGATTAACACGTTCATCAACAATCAGGGTATCCCTGACAGCCTGAGCGGCTGCGAAGGCATATTTGTCACGGACAAAGAGATTTACGTCGCGGACAAAGACAAGGCCAGAATTGTCATTTTTGACAAGGTCGGCAACTTTGTCGATATCGTACCGCAGCCCAAGAGCGACGTTTTGAAAAACATTTATCAGCCGAAAGCAGTCGCGGTTGACAGAGCGGGAAGAATTTATGTCGTTTCCGCGACAGAAAACTACGGTATTATTTCGCTGAACAGAGACGGTACGTTTAACAACTATGTCGGACCGCAGAAGGTTACCTACAGCGCATGGCAGCTCTTCCTGCGTATGTTCAAAACCGAAGAACAGTTAAGACAGGAAGAAAGATACGTACCTACCGAGTACAACAACTTAACAATCGATGATGACGGTTTTATCTACGCGACCATCGCTTCGATTGATGAAGGCAGCATGGCGAGCGCGATCTCCAACAGATCGAAATCCGGCGACTATGCGCCTGTCAAGAAGTTCAACCCGAACGGAAAAGACGTTTTGCACAGAAACGGTCTTTGGCCGCCGTCCGGCGAAGTTGCGGCGTTGAAAGCGAGAGCGGAATTGCCGTTCACCGCGAACGGCCCGTCGAAAATCGTTGACGTTGCGCTCGGTCCGAACGGCTGCTGGAGCATTATCGACAACAAAAGAAGCAAGGTATTTACCTACGACAGCGAAGGCAATCTTCTGTACGGGTTTGGCGATATGGGTGATCAGGTCGGAAATATCCAAAACCTGATCGGAATTGCTTATCAGGGCAGCAACATACTGCTGCTCGACGGCACAACCAACACGGTTACCGTTTACAAAAGGACAGCTTACGGTGACTTAATAGACGCCGCTATTAAGAACACCTTGGACAAAAACTACGAGAAAGCCGTTATTTATTACACGAGCATTCTCCAGAACAACAACAACTATGACAGCGCCTATATCGGTATCGGCGAAAGCCTTTACCGCAACGGCGACTATTTGGGCGCTATGAAATATTTCAGATATGCGCATGACACCGAAGATTATTCGGAGGCGTACAAAGCATATCGACAGGAATGGATTGAGGATCATGTCTGGGTCGTACCGCTGGTTATCGTAGTAGGCTGCGTCGGCATCAGCCAGTTCTTCAAGTTCGCGAAGAGATATAATAAGAAGCATCAGAAGATGGTTGAAAAGCGTTCCTTCGTATCCGAAATTATGTACGGTTTCCATGTCATCTTCCATCCCTTCGACGGTTTCTGGGATTTGAAGCATGAGAAACGCGGTTCGCTGCGGGGCGCGCTGTTCTGGCTTGGCATTACCTGTCTGGCCTACATTTACCAGTCGGTAGGTGAAGGTTATTTGTATAACCAAAGCTTCACTGCCAAGGACACCTTACTGATGACAATCATTAAAGTTTGCCTGCCGTTCTTGCTTTTCGCGGTAGCAAACTGGTGTTTGACCACACTGTTCGAGGGCGAAGGCAGCTTTAAGGACGTATTTATCGCAACCTGCTATTCACTCGTTCCGCTGCCGCTGCTTTTAGTTCCCGTCGTCGTATTTACCAACTTTGTCACGCTTCAGGAAATGTCCATTCTGTCCACGATCATGAGCATTGCGATGCTCTGGATGGGCTTCCTGCTCTTCTTTGCGATGATGGTAACACACGATTACACGCTTGGTAAAAACGTGATTACGATGGTCGGAACAATCGTTGGCGCCGGATTTATCATGTTCATAGCTGTCCTGTTCTCAAGCCTGATTGTTAAGGTATTTACGTTCTTCTACAACATTTATGTAGAGCTAAAATACAGGTACTGGTAAAGAGAGGAGAATCGAGAATGAAAAACAGTATATTGACAAAGCTAATGGCGATTCTTCTTTGCCTTACTTTGCTTGCTCCGGTTGTTTCATTAGAGGTACTTGCCGAAGAGTCTTCAGCGGCTTCTTCCGGCGCTTCTTCCGGCGCTTCTTCCGGAACAACTTCGGGCGACGAGGATATTTGGACAGCTTTGCGTCCCGCGTACATGGCGACGACGTTTAAGTCCATCGACGACAGAATATTGGGCAACAGTATTATTGCGCCGATGACATGCATGATCGTAAAAGACGGTTATGCGCTGTATGCGGACAAAATGACCGGCGAAGTCGTATTGCTCAAGCTTTCGAAACCCAATGAACAGGGCGAGTATGAAAAGAAGGAAAACGGTATTTATAAATACGACGGCTACTTTTCGACTAACCCTTACAACATAGGCTCGAGTACGTCCGCTTCGACTGGCGCGAATACGACGGAAGCCATTAAGGAGCAGCTTTATTCTCAGATCATCGTAAACTATTCTGAGAATAACTCCGATTTGCAGTTCTACTCGTTTACGGATGCCGCGAAGAATAATCAGATTAATTTAAAAACAATCAGAAACGGAATAAGAGTTGAGTACACGCTCGGACGCGAGCAGATCGAATACCTTGTTCCCAGACTGATCCGGGCGGAAAAGCTCGAAGCGCTCGCCGCGCAGATCGAAGCGAATTCCCCCGTTGCAAGAGACGCGAAGCAGTTTAGAGCTTTCTATCAGATAAAGGATCCGAACGATCCGACGCTTCCGCAAAAAACAGTCATTGAGATGAAGAAGCAGTATCCGATCAGCGAAAAGTTCCCGGTTTACGTATGCGAGCCGCATATCACGCCGAAAGAGCTTTCGAGACTCGAAAGATTCGTAAAGCAATATACGGATTATTCGTTTGACCAGCTGGATATTGACCACGCGGAAACCGATTACACTTCGAAAGACAAGGCGCCGCCGCTCTTTAAGTTGGCGCTCGAATACACGATCGATTCGCTGGGTCTTTCGGTCAGATGCAATGCGGGCAATATTCGTTTCGACTCGTCAAGCTACAAGCTGTCGAGCATCGTCATCCTTCCGTACGCGGGCGCGGGCAACGTAAACAACTCCGGATACATCTTTATTCCGGACGGTTCGGGTACGATCATCCGCTACGAGGATATTAAAGGCTCAAACTTTACGCTGAAGAACTCGCTGTACGGACCGGATTATACATTCCACTCCATATCCGGAAAGAACAGAGAAGTCATGCGCATGCCCGTATTCGGCGCGGTTGAGATCGTTAAGAATCAGTATTCTACCGAAGAGCTGGTAGAAAAGGTTGACGAAGACGGAAACGTAACGTACGTAAAAGAGAGAGTATATCACGATCTCAAGATCGGTTACCTCGCGGTTATCGAGACCGGCGACTCGCTTGCCGAAATCACGGTCAATAGCGGCGGAACAACGCATATGTTCGCTTCTGTTTACACTTCGTTCAATCCCAGACCGAAGGATTCCTACACGCTGACCGGCGGTATCACCGTTTCGGGCGACCAAGGCGCGATGTGGACAGTCGAGTCGAAGAGAAAATATACCGGCGACTACAGACTCAGATATTTCGTAATGACCGATCAAATCGACTACTCCGAAATGGCGGATCTTTACAGAGAGTATCTGATTCAGAAAGGGTTCATCTCAAAGCTTGAGAATGACAACGAAAACATTCCGCTTTACATCGAAACCCTCGGAGCAATTGATTCTGTCAAGAAAGTTCTCGGTTTCCCTGTAAAGACAATGGTTGCATTATCATCCTTTGAGGATGTCCAGAATAAACTTCTTGAAAACCTGATCAAAGATAATGTTAAGAACATTAAGCTCAAGCTCAAAGGTTGGGCAAATGACGGACTTGTTTCATTGGTACCCAACGCCGTTAAGGTTGAAGAGGTATTAGGCGGCGAAGAAGGATTAAAGAAACTATTAGAGTTTGCTAAGAACAATAATGTAACCATATACCCGGATTTCGACTTTGCTTTCATGTATAAAGACGAGTATTTCGATGGTTTTGACAGATCCGACGATTTGGCGCAGACCATCGACGAAAGAGGCGCTTTCAAGAAAGAATACGATCCGGTAACCCAGAGCTATCAATACGTCGGAATGGGCGTTATCTCGCCGAACGTAATGGCAAGACTGTATAACAACATGTATAAGGATTACCAGAAGTTCAACGTGGGAGCAATCTCCGTTGCTTCGCTGGGCGACGCGCTGGTTTCGGACTTCAATACCGAAGACACGCTGCACAGAGAAGACTCAAAGACACTGGTTAAGAAGCTTCTTGACCGAATCAAGAGCGAAAACGGCAAGGTAATGGTTTCCGGCGGAAACGCTTATGTACTGCCGTATGTAACAGATATTTTAGATGTTCCGCTCGACGATTCACGCTATAAGTTCTCGGCTGCAACAATTCCTTTCATGGGAATGGTTCTCCACGGCTATAAGGAGTACGCAGGTACTGCTATCAACCTTGCGGGAGATTATCAGTACACGCTTCTCAAATCGATTGAAAGCGGTGCTTCTCCTTACTTCATCATTGCTATTGATAACACTGCTGAGCTCAAGTCCAGAACCGAGAAGTATTTGCAGGATTATTACTCTGTAAGATACAACATCTGGTACAGAGATATAGTAAATACGTATCATATTCTGAACGAGACGCTCAAAGATCTGAAATATACGCAGATTGTAAAGCATGAGTTTGTCGATAGCAGCTTCAAGGTTCCCAGAGTCACGTACGAGAACGGCACGCAGATTTACATCAACTACCTGTTGAACGCTTACACGGTTACGGTCGGCAGCAAACAGGTAAACATCCCGGCTGAGAGCTTTATTAAAGTGGCTAAAGTGAACAACAACGATAAAGTTTTCTGTGTTGCATTTGAGGATGGTTCCAAGCTGTACATTAACGATTCGGATTCTTCCGTAAACGTCAATGCGGGCGGCAGAACCATTGAGATCCCTGCTGGAGATGCCAAGAGAATCGACGGCAGCGGAAATGAGTTGAACAGGTAAGGAGGAAGCGGTAAATGGATAAATCGATTAAAACCAAAAAAAGCAATGTAGACGTAAAACCCGCAACTCCGCAAAAGCCGGGAAGACAACGCAAAGTAACGACTTTGCAGAAGCAAAAATCAAGAATGGGCTGGGTCTTTATCTCCCCGTTTTTGATCGGCTTCCTTGTCATTTACCTTCCGATGATTACCGAGTCCATCTATTTTTCATTCTGCAAAATGAAAACCGGAAGCAGCGGCTATACGCTGAACTTCGTCGGACTTGAGAATTACAAATATGCAATTTTTACCGACAAGGACTTTGTCAGCAATCTTTGGAAAAGTATTTTAGACCTGCTTTTCCAAATACCTGCGATTGTTATTTTCTCATTGTTCATAGCAGTCCTGCTGAATGAGAAAATGAAGGGCAGAGCGATTTTCAGAGCGATCTTCTTTATCCCGGTTATCGTTTCTACGGGTATTATCGAGCAGATCGACTTGCAGAACTACCTTGCCGAAGTTCAGATGAACGCTACGGAAATCAGCCAGGGCGGCATGCAGGTCACGAGCGGCACGGAGATCATCAGCAGGTTGGAAGTGCAGCGATACCTGCAGGGTATGATTGTAGGTAATGAACTGGTTATATATATCACCAACCTTGTTAACGGTATTTACAACATCGTCAACAAGTCGGGCGTACAGATGCTGATTTACCTCGCCGGCCTGCAGTCCATTTCTCCCTCCATTTATGAGTCGTGCCAGATAGACGGCGCGACCGCTTGGGAGACATTCTGGAAGATCACCTTCCCGATGATCAGCCCGATGATTCTTGTTAACACGGTTTATACGGTCATCGACTCGTTTACGTCCAAATCAAACGTAGTGATGAACTACATTTCAAAGGTTTACAACACGAACAACGATGGAATGATGCAGGCTACCGCAATGTCATGGATGTACTTCCTGATGGTAATTGTGATTCTGTTGGCAATCGGCGGTATCATTTCTGCATACGTATTCTATCAGAGACGCGATGTGTAAGGGAGGGAAAGAACGATGGATATGCCTGTTAATGACAAAAAGGCGCAAAAGGCGCTGAAAAAGCAGCTGGAGAAGGAAGAGGCCTTAAGGCGCATCAGAGCGCAGGAAAAAACGCCGTTTCTTCTGCGTCTGAAGTACAAATACCTGACCTGGTATTTCGCAAAAAGGTTTGCCTGGGCTTTATTCAGATTTGTACTGCTTTTTGGAATTTCCTTTATCATTATTTTCCCTTACATTTCAAAAATCGCGGGCTCTATCATGAGCAGGGATGATTTTGTCGATACAACGGTTAAGCTGATCGCAAAATATCCCACGTTTGACACCTATAAAGCGATCATCAACGACAACCATTATTTCAAAGCGTTGTTCAACTCGACGTTATTGTCGTTGCTGTGCGGCGTATGTCAGATGCTCACCGCCGCGGTTGTAGGTTACGGTTTCTCGAAGTTTAAATTCAAGTTTAGAAACGCGATTTTCTATCTTGTAATTTTCACGATGATCGTACCGCACGACACCATACAGCTTTCCATGTTTATGAAGTTCCACTACTTCGATATCTACGGTATCGTCGGCGGAATCAAGAAGCTGTTGGGTTCGGCCGAGCAAACACCTGCGATCGCAAACCTGCTCAATACTTTCTGGCCTCTTGCGATACTGTCCATCACCGGACTCGCGTTTAAGAACGGTCTGTATATTTACATTATGCGGCAGTACTTCAACGGCGTTCCGGATGAGCTGGAGGAAGCGGCATACGTTGACGGCGCAGGCGTTATCAGAACATTCATCAGAATTATTCTTCCGATGTCCGTTCCGATGCTTGTTACCATTTTCATGTTTGCTTTCTCGTGGCAGTGGTCGGATACGTTCTATACGGAACTGTTCTTCCCGAGCAAGTCGGCGCCGCTGCTTCTGCCGAAGATCGTCGGCGTTCCGGCTTCGCTGGATACCAACTACGCGGCTCAGATCACCTACGAAACCGCGATCAGAAATACCTGCGGTCTGCTGATTCTTGCACCGCTCGTAATTATCTACCTGTTCGCGCAGAGAACGCTGATCGAGGGTGTCGAGCGCAGCGGTATCACGGGTTAATCGACA
>Ga0179952_1081438_pt1 | contig 12543 bp, 10 predicted proteins | sample AD_JPNMR1_sludge_FD_135928 | JGI IMG/M metagenome (GOLD analysis project Ga0179952, IMG submission 135928) | Metatranscriptome of active sludge microbial communities of municipal wastewater-treating anaerobic digesters from Japan -... | ecosystem: Engineered > Bioreactor > Anaerobic > Digestate...
AAGGGGGCGAAAATCGTATCGGTGGGGATAGAGGGCCTGCTTCTTTTTTAAGGACCGTTTCCATTTCTTCATGAAGTAGTAACGATAGATGGCCGGCCCTTCGTCCAGGAGGATCGTGGCCTTCAGGGGATCGAGGGGAGGGCTGATGGCGAAAACATGCCGAAGATTAGGCATTTCCTTCAAAGTTTTGGACTTACGCATGGCGATACGCAAGGCAAAGTTGCCGCCCAAAGAAAATCCCACGATGTAAAAGGGAGCCTGCCCATTTTCTTTAGCCACCTTGGCCGCCGCTTCTTGGACTTCATCGATGAGGGCCCCGTGAAAAAGGCCTGTATTCAAGTGGTGGCTTTCTCCATGATCTCGAAAGTTCAAACGAAAGACGGCGTACCCTTGTCGGGCCAGGTAACTTCCCAACGAAAGCATGTAGGCGGAATTAACGCTACCTTCCCAACCGTGTAGCAGAAGCACGTAGCCGTTTTTGCGACGAGGGGAAAGCGGGGCGGTATAGTAGCCAAGCAGACGGGTTCCTTGAGAAGTGGAAATAATCCGGGGTTCGGATGATTCAAGAAAATGCACCGTCCCTCGTGCGCGCAAACGGGAGCTCGCCAGGATGGTTTGCACGTGGGGATTGCGAAAAAAGAGGATGGGGTTGTAGGGATGGTCTTCTTGCATCTATCGATTACAGAGGACCCCGCTTTTCACGATGAGCTTTCACGGCGCAGTCTATTATACGGGAGATGAGGTCCGTCTGGGTTAGTCCATGGGCGGCTGCCTGATGGAAGAGGACGGTTGAAGGGGTCATGCCGGGTAGGGTGTTGGCCTCGAGAACGGCCACGCGGCCGTCTTTCCGGACGAACATATCGATCCGGGCGTAACCTCGGATGCCGAGGACAGAGAAGGCCTTTAGCGCCGTAGCTTTGATATTTTCCAGCGTCGCTTCGGGTAGGCGGGCGGGTGTTTTGTTTTCCCCTTTCCCGTAGAGGAATTTGTCTTCCAGAGAAAGGATATCCTCGGTGGGAATGGTTTCCGAGGGCGTGAGGGCCCAGGGTGTCTCATCTTCAAGGACACCACAGGTCACCTCGACCCCTTCGATGAATTCCTCCACCAGGGCAGCGGGGTCCCAATTCCACACTTCGGCGAGGGCCGCAGGTATTCCGCTTCCATTGACCACCTTTTTTACAGCGGTGGAACAGCCTTCCCGAACGGGCTTGACCACGCAGGGAAAGCCGACCTCGTTTATGATTTGGGATTGGACTTGCTCTGGCTTACTTTCCCACTCCTTTTTCAAAACAATTAAGCTCTTTGGTACGTCTATCCCATTGGCCGACAAAAGCCGCCTTGCTACGTACTTGTTCATACCCAGGGCCGAGGCCAAAACCCCGGAGCCCGTGTACGGGATATGGAGGAGCTCAAGTAGCCCCTGCATGCAACCGTCTTCTCCGTACTTTCCGTGGAGACCTAAAAAGACGAGGTCGACCCTTTCTTTCAAAGATTCATAGTGTATAGGCTTTGCTTCTGCTTCGAGGTCCTCTTCTATATCGCTCGTACTGTTGCGCATGAGCAATTTGAGGGGGATTTCCCAGAGACGGGCCTTTTTATCCATGAAAATGGGGATCGGTTCGAACCGACGGCGATCCATCTTGCTGAATATATTGCGCCCGCTTTCGAGGGAGACCTCTTTTTCCGAAGAAAGCCCCCCCATGATGATGCCCACCCGCAGTTTACTTTCCTTGGCGTCTGCCACCTCCATCAACACCTCACTCAGAATCCTATACTGAGACCTATGTAAGGTCCGGCTAAGAAGAAATCGTTGGTAACGTCCTGAACGTTATCCATCTTTATCTTCATGATTCGGTAGCCGGCGCTAATATCAACAAAAGGAAAGGGGGTAACGGAAATATCCGCCATTCCATCCAGGTAGAGGTTGTTCGAGTATCCCATACCGCTTACCTTTAGACGGACTTCGAGGATATTGGCCAAAAGCCCAAGGTGGGCACCCAGCCCGACCATAGGCACGATTGTACCGTAAGTTTCCTTTGTCTTACCGATAATCGGGGCGGAGAGGCTCGATTCCCCGTCAATGTATTTCAGCTTACCTATAACCCCCAAGGTAAAACCGGCAAGAATGGGCTTGAACTTGAAGATGTCATACTGATACTCTAAGTCGATTACCCGCAGGGTGAGGTCGGCATCGGTCGTGGTACCCGCCGGGTAAGTCTTTCCCGCAAAATTTATATTAGCCGAAAGGAGGTTTTCGTTGGAATGGCCGATCTGGGTATACATGAGGCTTAGGTGATGCTTCCCGATACCGCCGTAAGCCTCGAGGGAGGGATAACCCTTGTTGCCTACGTCCATGTAGTCCTTGGCACTAAATTCGGTACCACTTAAGTAATCTTTATCTACTTTAATATCCCCTCGAAAAGCGGGAAACCAATAGTAGCCCCGAACGCCCAATTCGAAGGCCTGCCCTAAGGAAGCGGCAAGAAAGACCAGTAAAAATCCGCCGATAATAGCTAATCTTTTATTCATATTATCCTCCTTTGCTTAAGGTGTTTTGGACCTATATAGAAATTTTCGCCCCGCTTGTAAAGGGAGATTGCACTTTACCTTACATCAGGGGTCCTTGCTTAGCCTGGTGGATTTTTAAGGCATTCTGGATGAGGCGTGATATGATCATAGAAGGGAGCATCCCGGCACAGGCTGCCTGTTCGAAGAAAAAGGAAGAGGGGGCCATCCCGGAGGAGGAGTTGGGATCCGTGATACAGATGCGCCCGTCGGGCAGATAGAATCCATCGATCCTGCCGTAAGACCGGAAACCCAGGGCACGGAAAGCGGCGATCGCTTCTTTCTTTATTCTTTCAACGACTTCGGGCGGAATGTTTTTGGGGGGCGTGAATTTTCGGCATCGACCTGGCATGTACTTGTCGTCATAAGTGTAGTATTCACTTTGCGGATGGATTTCCGTAAGTCCCAGGGCAAACACTTCCTCGTCTTCTTCCAGGATGATGCACGAAAATTCTATACCTTCGAGAAACTCCTCCACCAAGACGGCGTTGTCCCATTTTAGGGCCTCGTTTATTCTTTCGTCTATTTCTTCCCCGCTTTTTACCTTTCCCACCCCTACGCTGGAACCTTCTCGAGTGGGTTTGACGAAGAAGGGAAAGGCAAACCGGCTTATGAGCATAACCTTCACCTCGTCGGGGCTTTTCTTCCATTCTTTCTCGTGGACGATTACGCTATCCGGCACATCGAGGCCGTAAGAACGCAGGATCATCTGCTGGATGTGCTTATCCATTCCCAAGGCCGAGGCAAGAACGCCGGGACCTGTATATGGAATCCCGAGTATCTCCATCAACCCCTGGATACAGCCGTCATCCCCGTACTTGCCATGAAGGGATATAAAGGCAAAATCTATCAATTCGGGTAAGGACTCGTAGGATATGCGCCTGGCCTTCGTAGGGAGATGCTCTGTTATATCGATCGTCGTATTTTGGGAAATGAGGCTCCATGGGATGATCCACAGGGCACCGGTTGCGTCCATAAAAATGGGCACCCCTTCGTAAAGTTCAGGATCCAGATTATCGTAAACATTTCGGCCGCTATTCAGGGAGACTTCCCTCTCCGAGGACATGCCCCCTAAAATAATGCCTACCCGTAATTTATGAGACATCTAATTGACCTCCCGTTAAAGAATATCCCAGACAAAGGCGACGCCGCTCGTTGGGAATATCCACCGATCATCTCGGACCTTGATGTGGATGGACTTTCCCTTTTTCCTTATGACCTCGGGCTTCAACTGTTTGCCGGCAAAGAAGAAGACTTCTCTGACGGCGCGAAAGCGTGCCTTCTCATAATCAAAATAAATGTTGACACCCCGCGTGGGATAGACGAGATAGACGGTAAATATGTTGTTGCTCTTGGATTTCCGGGTAAATATCTCTATTTTGACTTTCACCGGTTTGTCTAACTTATCCTTCAGTTTATCCGTGCCGCAGACGACCTCATAGCCACGCGCCGTTGTACCTGCCCTAAGGACGGGCACCTCTTCGTCGTCGACGGTTACGCGCTTGACCTGAAAGTCTCTTTCCAGATTCAGCCTGTCATCCCGACTTAAGACCCATCTATACTCGCAGCGGGGATCATCGAAGAAGGCACCCAGTTGTTCTTCATCGAAGGCGCAGCCGATAATAAATTCATCATGGCGCAAGATCTTCGAATATTCGATGCACGTTGTAACGCGCAGGGCATCGGGGCGATAACCCAGAGAAATGATCTCTTCGGCAGCGAATTCCGACACGTTGATTCGGTAAGAGAAATTTTCCCTGAGTTCGAGCGGCCTGTTTTCCTTGCCAAAGAGGGTTTCGAACATTTCGTAATATATGGCGTCTCCCATTTCCGTATCGTGCGCCCTGGCCTGAAAGCAGTGGCGTATGAGGTTACCGATTCGGGCGAGGGACTTTTCCTCTTCGGGAATGAATATGCGCCGCAAGCGAGGAAGGATGGTGTTTGGTTTTCCTTTTTGAAGGAATATGCGGGGGGCGCGTTTCCCTAAGGTGCAAAGTATCTCGTAAGCATGGGTGCCGGCCCGGTGGGCAATATCGGTGGCGGAAATCGATTCCGTTCCCTGTTTCCCCATAATGACCACTTCATCTCCTATCTCACATGAGGGGATGTCCGTTACATCCACGGTACACATATCCATAGATACGCGGCCCACGACGGGGGCTTTTCGGCCCCGAATAAGGACCTCGCCCTGATTTGAAAGCACTACACCGTATCCATCACCGTAGCCTATGGGAATGGTAGCGATCTTGGTTTTACGCTGGGTGGTAAAGGTTCGATTGTAGCCGATGCTGTAGCCAGGAGGAAATTCTTTGACGAGGACGATGCGGGTCTTAAACGACATGACGGGATAAAGGGAGGCCCGGCGGCGGGTTTCCTGAGCAGGGTAGATGCCGTAAGACATAAGCCCCGGCCTTACCATGTCCAGGTCGAAAGAACGAAAATTGAGGATGCCGCCGCTGTTGGACATGTGTTTCAGGGGTATGTGGATGCCTTTACTGGCAAGTTTTTTTAGGAGATTACTGAATCTTGCCCATTGTTCCTCGTTATATGCGTCATCCTTGAGTTCCCCGGAGGCAAGGTGGGTAAAAATACCCTCGATCCAGATATGAGAAAGATATAGGATCTCTTCGATGACCTTTTCTGCTTCGTGGCTTATGATGCCCCCTCGCCCCATCCCCGTATCCACTTCAAGGTGGACGGGAATCAGCACCTGGGCTTTCTCGCACTGCTTGTTTAGCTCGCGGGCGAAGGCGAGATCGGAGACGGAGGGGGTGAGGCGGTACTTGATGATTTCATTAATTTCACCTGCCGGTGATGGGCTGAGAATTACGATGGGTTGCTCGATTCCGCTTACCCTAAGCTGGACGCCTTCATCGGCACTGGCCACACCCAAATAAGAAGCACCGTTTTTTAAGGCCACATTTGCGATTTCGATGGCCCCGTGACCGTACGCATCGGCCTTTACCACCTGCATGATTTTGACTTGCGGCCCCACCAGGCGCTTTATCTCGGACAAGTTTTTCTCAAAATTGTCCAGGTCTACTTCTACCCAGCTTCTGTAAGCTTGCGTTTCCGTCAAGTTCGTATTCCTTGGGAAGAGAATTTATTTCCTCGTCATGGTAAAGACGCCGTCCCAGTCCGCCCCGGGGGGGTTCTCCTTCAGTTCCACCAAACGCTTGAGGTACATGAGGGAAGGTGGATCACCGGGACGTAGTTCGAGGGTCTTTTCGAATAAACCGGCGGCTTCATCGAATTGCTGGGCCCGGTATCGGGCTAAGGCTTCTTCAAAAGTCCGGATATAGGCCTCGTGTAGGGGGGCATCTTTCTTCTCTCCTATGAGTTCGTAAATCTTCACGGGGAGCCTTTTGCCTTTTACCCGGACGGCATCTATTTCCCGGGCGATTAAATCGTTCTTTACCCGCTCGAACGTATTTTCGCTGATTATGATGTGGGTGCCGTACTCCTTGTTTAACCCCTCTAATCGGGAGGCCAGGTTGACGTTATCGCCCATGACCGTATAATCGAATCGCATCTCGGACCCCATGTTTCCAACGACCATGTCTCCGCTGTTGATACCGATGCCGATGTCTATTTTTGGTTTACCCTCGGATTCCCACTTTTTTTGGAGGTTCCTTAATTCTTCCATCATTTCGAGGGCCGTCCGACAGGCACGAAGGGCGTGGTCGGGTTGGTCGATGGGGGCGCCGAACACGGCCATGATGGCATCCCCAATGTATTTGTCGAGGAGGCCATCGTACTTAAAAACCTTGTTGGTCATGGCGGTCAAGTATTCGTTGAGCAGACTGACCAGGGCTTCCGGCGAAAGCTGCTCCGAAATGGTAGTGAATCCTCTTATGTCGGAAAACATGACGGAGAGGTCTTTCTTTTCCCCGCCTAATTTCAACTTGGACGGATCGGTGAGGATTTCGTTAATTACCGTGGGGGTGAGATAGTATTGGAAGGCGTTTTTAATTTTCTTCTTTTCCCTTTCCTCGGTGATGTAACGGTAAATGTTGATAAAGAGGAAGATGGTAATCATTGTGAGGAGTGGGTAGATGAGATAGAACCAGATCCGGAATTTAGTAAAGGCGATAAAGTTGAGAGCGAGAAAACATAAAACGAGGATGGCGGTGGTAATCAAGCCCGCGATGGCCTTCGTCCGGGAAACGATGATGCCTACGAGGGTTCCGAAGATAACGATAGCCAGCACATCGAGGAAAGAAGTCCAGGAGGAATGTTCGAGGAAGTTTCGGCGTAGGATATTTTCTATGACATTGGCATGTATTTCCACCCCCGGATAAATGTTGCTGTAGGGTGTCACCCGTAAATCGTAGATACCCGTTGCCGTCGCTCCGACGATGACGATGCGGTCCTTAAGTAAATTCGGGGCGATTTTTCGGTTGATGACATCTGTAGCCGAGTAATGGGGAAACGTCCTGGCCGGTCCTAAATAGTTGATCAGCATGCGCCCCGCTTCATCGGTGGGGATGCGTAAGTTTTCGATGACAATGTTTTCCACACCGATTTCGCTTAAGGTAAGTTTTATCGGTGGGTTATCGAGGTATTGCAAAATAAGGGCGATGGAAAGGGGAAAGTAAAAGTTTTCTCCGCATTTGATGACCAGGGGGGCGCTTCTGATAACACCGTCACTATCGGGAAAGGCATTGAAGAAACCGCTGTTTACCGCTTCCTGGGCAATCAATTCGATACTGGGTACGGCGGCGTAGGCTTGTATGAGATTCCCTTCATCGGGGTTTTTCTTTACCTGGACCAGGGGATACTGGGAGTTGCCGATTAGTTCTAACCCCGCCTCGATGTCTTCCTTTTTCATGTGCCCCATATCTCGCTTGCTCGTATGGAAAAAGTACCCCAATGTCACGTTGTTTGCCTGCGCTATGGCTTGGGCGAGGATTTTGTCTGCTTCTCCTTCCGGTTCGGCAAAGACAACATCGAAGCCGACGGCCTTTACTTCGTATGCCTTCAAGCTATGGACGAGGCGTGCGATCTGGGCTCTCGACCAGGGCCAGCGTCCAAGCTCGCTCAAGCTCTTTTCGTCGATGGCTACGATCGCTACCTCAGGTCCCGGCTTTGCTATCCCCCGATAGACCATTCTTAAATCGAGGCTTTTGAGTTCTATGAATTTGAAAAAAGGCGTATCAACGAAAAAGGCCACCAAGGCGAGAAGGATAATGAGGAAAGTAATTTTCGCCGGCGAAACTTTTCCTACGCGCAAAAGAAAATTTTTCAAATCACGCCTCCTCATGAGAATAGACGCATCCTATGAAAAGGGCCTTACCTTGTCAAGGTAAAGAAATTGTTTATACACCCTTGACAAGAAAGGGCAATCTGGTTTAGTTAGATGCTCCCTGCCGATGTAGCTCAGACGGTAGAGCAGCTGATTCGTAATTAGCAGGTCGGGAGTTCGAGCCTCCCCATCGGCTCCAGCAAGATCAAGGGGCTGCAGATTTCAAAGCCTGCAGTCCCTTTTTGATTGTTTATGTAGGTAAAAAGGTGATTTGCAATGAAATTTATGAGTTAGCGGAAGATGCCTTTGATTTTCAACCTTTGGACCTCTTTTTCGTCAGTCCAAACAATCTCGCCCGTTTCTATGTTTACAATTTGTAGAATTATATTGTAATAAACTATGTCTTTCCGTTCGCTTCTCTTGCGTATGTTAGAAATAGTTCCTCTTAAGATATATTTCGCTCCCACGAGTTTTCCGACCTGTGCTACCGTTTTACTGTCGAAAAGACCTGATTGTTGTAGTTTGAGTTGATTCAATATATCGTTTAATGCCTGGTCATCTACAAAACGAGCGACACCTTCATTTATCAGTCTCGTCCTAATTTTCTCCATGATAACCCGGGTATTTATGTGTTCGTCTGTTTCGTTTTTCAAATCTCTGGCCAGTATCCACCAATGTGATTTGTCAGCTAAAACCGACCCAGGAGTTCTCGATGTTTTTATAATGGAGCTCACCATATATTCAGAAACATCTTTTACATCTTTGGCTGACCAATCGGCACCGGTAATTGTTTCTTCATCTGCAATGTTTTGTTGAATAGTGGTGGCACATCCGCCAAAAATTAAAATCACAAGAAGGATGAAAAGTAAAATTAGTTTACTATTCTTCATGTATTCTGCCTCTCAAATGTTTTATCATTTCGAAAAAGCAAAATATTGAATGTTGACCTTATCTTTCTCCACAACCACCTTTCTCGTTTGTATTCCGCATCCATAATCAATTTTGATTGTATATTCCCCCGGTTCAACGTTATTTAATCTCATAAAATTAACTTTTTTAGGTAGGGTCATCCATCCTCTTAAGTCGGCTTTCTCCATAGCCAACCATTCTTTAGCTGCTGCATCCACCGCCATATCTGCAAACATCGAAGCAAAGGGAATTTTTTTTAAGGCTTCTTTGGCTGCCATCTTTGCCGCCATTTGGGTCAAGGCTTTAGCGGTCATGCGTGCTACCAATTTCGATTCCAGAGATGCTTTATTCTTTTCGTATTGAGTAAGGATTGTCTTTTCTAAATCATACAAAAGCTCTGATTCTCCTACCAATTTATCATTTATATAAATTGTAGGGGTGCTTACTTCTGAAGGGAGGGGCGCATAGCCTGCATAGGTAAAACCGAGAGTAATTGTTCCCTGCGGGGTAGGAATTTGTTGAGGGCCCCATCTTTTCTCATATTTTTGTGGGGCATGGCCTGTTTCTATAAAAATAACCAGGTCGGTTGTTTTAGACTTTTTGTTTTCCAAACGCTCTACTTCTCTTTCTAATTTAAGCTTTCTATACTCGATCTTGGCGTCATCGGTCTTTTCTTCCATCTCATAGATCAAGGCTGATAAATACCTGGCAAAGGGGTTTTCGAGATATGCCCTTTCCTGGGGCTTTTCATCTATATACTGGTGTATTTTGTTAATGGTTCGGTTTCTTTCGACCTTGGCGCCATCAAAATTTCCCTGCCCAAGATAGGCAAGAACCAGATAAGGACTGATCATCAACTTTTCGTGCATTTCCGCCTCGTACTCCATTACCGTGTCATCCAAAAGTAGAGAACCGAATCCTTCCACGATCGAAATGGTTCCTTCTATGGTAAGAAACCTCCTTTCTGCTTCTTGAAGATCAGCAGTTGCCCGATCATATTGTCCCGCCATCAGTGCTATCTTTCCCCTCTCCAATAGCGAGAGATACTTATTCTGTTTGGGACCATCTTTCTGCTCCGTTCTCCTGTAAAGAAAATCGGCATGTCTGAAGGCGGATTCATAATCACCCTTTTGCAAACTCAAGATAGCGGGCTCAAACTCCAGCGTATAACCACTTTTGGGGATGACTTTGGGAATTTCTTCTGGAGTTGAAGGTTTTGCGCCGGAAATTATTTTTTCGTCTATCTTTGCCTGGGTAACCGGTTCTTTTGAAGGAGAAGAACCGGCCGCAAGACTGGTTTCGCCTTTGCTTGCGAGCATAGCACCCTTAGAAATCAAGATGGCATCAAAAACCGTAGAAGTCAACAGCTTGCACTTGTTGATGGCTTCCTTACCCGTTTGTTCATCAACCTGGTACAACTTTGAGCGAGCTGTCAGCATTCCCATCTTTACTTCCTGCCGCACATAATAAACCTTTCCCGGTTGAGTAATTAATTTCAAAGAAGTTTCGTTTTCGGCTACCGATTTTATTGTGTGTTCACCTGGCAGAACATCCCATAGAAAATAGGAAAGGGGTCCTGTTTGGCCTGCAAGCTGACCATCGATGAATACTCGCATGGGAATAGCGGCCCCAAAAATTTCATCACGGTAAAGATAGATTAAACTTCTATTCTGAGCCGGAATAAACTTTTTTGCTGTTAGATCGTCGGTCGATGGGGCCAATGGCATGGAGGCGCAGCCAGACATGATAAGAATCGTGATGAAAAAGATGAGATTGATCTTAGCGAAAGACCTTTTGATAAAAGAATCCCTCAACATGCTGAACCCAATAGCTTTATTTTTATGCTCATGATAATCATTCTTGGTGAATGAGAGATGTATTTTATTTTTTATTTAAAAGGAACCAAGTGTCAAGCATAAAATTTAAGAAAATCACCGGATTCTGATAAACATCAGAATGAAATCCAACGGTTGGGGATCCGCAATTTTAAGGTTGCAGGAAGCGTTCATGGCAGACAAGGTGCCTGGACTTGCCCAAGATAATCTCAATCAGATAAGGGTGGGCTTCGTAGGTTGGCTTTAAGCCGCCCCGATCACCTTTAATTCCCTCGGTTTCAGCACGGCGTAACCGAATTTCATAACCGGCGTGGGTACGTCGAGTTTTTCTCCCATGCGGACGAGGGTGCCGATCATCGCTTCGAGTTCCGAAGGCTTCCCTGTTTCTACATCGCGTTGCATGGAGGCTTTTAGCCCCGGCTCACCCGCATCGATGAAGATGAGCGTGTTTTCTATCACTTTCTCATCGAGATTGATGCCCGCTTTACGAGCCACCGTGACCACCTCTCTTATGGCTTCTATCAGGAGGGTGCGTGATTCTGGTACCGAACGGAAATCCCCGAGGGGGAGGCGGGTTAAGCTCCCCAGGAGGGAGAGAGGGGCGATGAAGGCAAATTTCGTCCAGAGGACTTTCCTGATGTCCTCGCTTATCTCCACCGTGGCCCCGGCCTTTCGGAAGGCCTCGGCCAAAGTCTCCAAACGGGGTGTTTGCTTTCCATCGAGCTCGCCCAAGGCGATTCGGCGGAATTGGCTGTAGTGGCCTATCACACCTGGCTCCTCGATAGCTGCCGAACACCAGGTGGCCCCCCCTAACATGTGCTCCATGCCCACGATGGCCCCGATTCTTTCCGCCGCATCAATCCCGTTCTGAAAAGAGACGATCGTGGTTTTGGGGCCAACCATAGGTTTGATCATCCAAGCGGCCTCTTCCGTTTGATAGGTCTTGGTGGTAAACAGGATCACGTCCACCTGACCGATACAAGCAGGGTCGTCTGTGGCCTGGGCAGGCCTGACCTCAAAATCACCAAGGACGCTTTTTATTTTGAGGCCTCTTTCCTGGATGGCTTTTAGGTGTGCTCCTCGGGCGATAAAAGCAACGTCCTCACCACTTCTCGCCAGTAGCCCACCGTAGTAACCACCCATCCCGCCGGTACCCATGATGGCAAATCTCATGACCGTCCTCCCTCAGTCTTTACGTTCTTTACCAAACATGGTAGCTTTGCAAAAAAATTGCAAGGGGAATGAAGGGTGAAGTGCGTAAAGCTCCTATTACAAGGCGTGATGATACTTACGACGATTACTTTCCTTTACGGTTGCTGGTATGTAGCGGCAGCCGGGGCCGGGGCTTACGGGGGTTACAAGGCCAAAGAGGAGGGATACACCATCCAGAGCCCGGTAAAAAAAGAATCTCCGGCCAAGAAGGAAGATGGAAAGAAGAAGGATGAGACACGGAATTCCACTTCGGAGAAAAAATAGAAGGTTTCATCGTTGAACACTTAAGCACATTCAATAGAAAGGGCAAAATCAGATCTTACCTGTGATTACTGCCCAGAGCACAAAGCGCTGTCTCAGGCGGTGAGACTCAAGGGGCGATCTAACCGATTGAGGTGCTCTGCATTTAAATCGTTAATGGGCAAAACGAAGCGGAATCTATTTCTTCAGCCGCTCTTCGGAGAGTACCAGGTGGTCCGACTCGATTTCCACGAGGGCCTCGAATATCTGTTTTATCCTCTCGTTATCTGATTCCCCGGCCGCCTTTTTGTAGAACGCGATCGCCCTTTCTTCTCGGGCGTGAGATTCTTTCAGGTTTTCTGTATTTTCCGTATGGCAGGTATCGTCTCCCTTGGGTACCGCCGTTAGCTTCAGTATCTTTCTCCAGATGGAGGCGTGCTCGGCCTCAATCTTACTTAGGGCCTTAAAGAGAAGCCTGCCTTCCGCGTCGTCCGTTGCTTCGGAGGCGCAGGCATAAAAAGTGGCATTGCTCACTTC
>Ga0179952_1029425_pt1 | contig 12374 bp, 10 predicted proteins | sample AD_JPNMR1_sludge_FD_135928 | JGI IMG/M metagenome (GOLD analysis project Ga0179952, IMG submission 135928) | Metatranscriptome of active sludge microbial communities of municipal wastewater-treating anaerobic digesters from Japan -... | ecosystem: Engineered > Bioreactor > Anaerobic > Digestate...
CTTAGAACAAGCTCAAGGCTTAGGAGGAAGACTAGCTTCAACTAAATTATACATCATTTGTTTGGTAAGTAATACTACTATTATTTTATACAGGAGGAATACTATGAGACAGAAAAAGCACCCATCTTATATGTACCTAATTTTGGTGAACTGCGTCATTCTCTTACTGTTTTATGTTGTAAAAAGCTTTTTCATCAATAGTGAGATCGCTTATTTGTTATTCGGTGCGCAATTCGGCCCACTTGTGTCAGGAGGACAATGGTACAGGATAGTTACCGCGATGTTCATGCATGGTGGATTTTTACACTTGGCTTTCAATATGTACGCTCTTTATATATTGGGTTCAAACGCAGAAGCATTGTACGGAACTTATAGATTCTTGTCATTCTATCTTCTGTCAGGGATAGTTGGCAACATAGCAACTCAGATTTTTTACTACGATGCGCTATCCGTTGGTGCGAGTGGCGCAATATTTGGTCTTGTGGGTGCACTCTTCGGTACTGGATTTAGGAAAGATACACCGTTTTATCTCAAACCAATGACTGGAACTGCATTGTTGCCCATGATCATACTCAATATTGTGCTAGGATTTATGCCTGGCTCAGGTATAAACAACGCTGCACATATCGGTGGTTTGGTTACAGGTATAATCCTTGGACGTTCTGTTCCAGTCTATCCTTCTTATAGATTGGAGAGAATATGGAAAGTGATTATGTATATACTCATTGGAGTCGTTATTTTGAGCTATGTGCTATTGGTGAAGGATATTATCATATGATTTGTGTATGATAGTACTACAGGCATTGCTTTGGCATTTTGGAAATAACGTAGAGGAGGTGCCTGATATGGCACGGATAACGAAACTTGTATCAGTATTGATGCTGTTGGTAGTATCTTTATGTTTGGTTAGTACAGTTGTGAGTGCTGATGTTTTGGTTCTGTTCGATTCTTACGGGCTACTCTACAAGAGTGTGGTAGATGGAGATGTGGTTCCTAGCAACTGGAGTGCCTTGCAGATTTCAGCACAAAAATGGTATTTGGAAACGCTGGTTACAGATTCAAAATACCAGTTACCTACGCAGCTTCCGGAAGGGGTCTATCAACTAAAAGGTAATACCCTCATTTCTGAAAACGGTGAAATCTATGCCAATACATCTTTCGGATTGGCAAAGGTCATACAAACTGGAGAGACACAAAAGGTGCTAAGGGTATCAGAAAAAGCAGATGCACTCTTCCAAGTGCCTGGAGGCTATAGAATATACTATACGTTGAAGGGAAATCAGCTTGAGCAGTTCTTCGAACTGAACTCACCAGTCGATAAGGCATATGTGATATTGTCCACTGCACCCGGAGGGGAGGGACGGGCAGTTAATTATGCAAAGACTGTAATGGCTGACTTTTCTGCTCAAGAGGTTACGACTGGCGGGAGGAAGATATTCGTGCTAGGGGATTTGGAAGGTTTGAGAAGTGGTATCAATGTGAGGAACAAGAGTATTCCCATTGTTCGCAAAGACTGGAATCTGATATCTCTGGATTATTCGTATACCTACTCTTGGCAACCTGCGGACTATGTTGTTGATATCCAGTGTAACGACGAGCTCCCAGCGGGAAATGTGTTTGTGTTTTCGGATATTTCAGGATATACTGTACCGATAGGTACTGCTTATATGCCAGATATAAATAAAGAAGGCGAGCTTTTCGTGTCGAAGAGTTGGGAGGTGTACCATAACTGGAATCTTACCAAATCGACAAAGCTTAGTGGGAAGGTCTATATCACAGGTGAACTGAATTTGAGAGGGTACGGACCAACAAAGATAGTCATTAGAGCCAATAACATAAGCGGTCTCTCAATTTCAAGTGGCACGATCAAGAAGCAAACTGCTGATTATGCAGAGATCGAGTTCAATCTTTCAGGGACTGCCCAGATTAAGATATCTTTCAATTATGTAGGCTGATGTGCGGGCTGAACTAAGCGAAGTACCGAGCATAGTACATGTAGTGTTTTAGTGTAGATGTGATTAGTAATAAGTGGTTTTCTGCGTTAGGATAGACGGAGGTAAAATAAACGTGAAAAACGATGTATTGAAGTTTCTTTCAGAGAACTTGAATAGTGTTAGTAAGCCTGGAAGGTATATCGGTGGAGAGTATAACAGTGTTGTGAAAGATGGAAAAAACCTGCTTCGATTGGCTTTGGCGTTCCCGGATGTATATGAAGTTGGAATGTCGCACTACGGTTTGGACATACTCTATTGGTTAGCCAATGATCTTGACTTTACTTATGCTGAACGTGTATTTCTGCCTTGGCCTGATATGGTGCAATTGATGGAAGATAGAAACATTCCACTCTTCACGTTGGAAACGAAGACACCTATTTATGAGATGGACGCAGTGGGTATTTCGATAGAATACGAACTCTCTTACACGAACGTGTTGAAGTTACTAGAACTTTCGAAGATACCTATCAGATGTTATGACCGAGGTGATGATGTTCCAATTGTTATCGCAGGTGGACCGGTTACTTACAATTGTGAAGCCATTGCAGAAGCATTCGATGCGATTTACCTAGGCGACGGGGAAGTTAATTTTACTAATATGCTTAAGGTGATTCATGAAACGAAAGGTATGAAACGCGAAGAAAGGTTGAATGAACTACTGAAAATAAATGGGGTATATATTCCGATGTTTTATGAACAATTCGGGAGGCAGATCTTACCGAAGTACGATCATGCCCCAACGTTGATCAAGCGAAATATACTCACAGATTTGAACAGTGCAAGGATACCTCCTAAGAAAGTCATCGCACATGTGGAAAGTGTGCATGATAGAGCCGTCGTTGAGATCAGCCGTGGATGTACTCGGGGTTGTAGATTCTGCCAGGCAGGGTATGTTTACAGACCAGTGCGTGAGAGAAGTTCGGATGAGATCGTAGCATCTGTGAAGGAATTGATCACAAGTACGGGCTACAGCGAGCTTTCACTCCTTTCACTTTCTTCCCTAGACCATTCACAGATTGGCGAGATTATAGATAAGCTTTTACCGTATGCGAAGGAGAACATGATCTCGATTTCTATACCATCGACACGTGTTGATGCATTCAACATAAAGGTTGCAAATAGTATTGCAGAAGTCAGGAAAACAGGACTAACGTTTGCACCAGAGGCGGGTAGTCAAAAACTTAGGGATGCTATCAACAAAAGAATAACTTATGAAGACATAATCGATACTGCCAAGGAATCCAGAGATGCAGGTTGGCAAAGGATAAAGTTGTACTTTATGGTCGGATTTCCCGATGAGACGCAGGATGATATACAGCAAATAGGCGAGCTTATAAAGGCGATTAAAAAGTTGGGTTTCTCGAATGTGACTGCATCGGTAAATATGCTCATTCCTAAGCCGCACACTGCCTTCCAATTTGCGAGGTTGCAGTCACCTGAGTATATGAGTTCTGTAAGAAAGATATTGGGCCCTTATAGGAATTTTGCAAAAATTGATATTAACGATGGTAAGAAGAGTTTCGTTGAAGGAATTCTTTCGCGCGGTGATAGAAGGCTCTTTCCTGTAATTGAAAAAGCATATAAAATGGGATATTATGATGAGTGGGGAGAGTATTTTGTTTATGAAAAATGGGAGAATCTGTTTAATGAGATCGATATATCACAGTATATTGGACCATACGTGCCAGATGACAATTTTCCATGGGATCATCTGGATAGCGGTGTAGACAAGGCATTCTTGTGGGATGAGTACCAGAATTTCAAAGATGAAATTACTACGAAAGATTGCCGTGATGGATGCACTCTCTGTGGTATATGCGTCGCATATGGTGTGAGAAACGTTATAATGGGGGAATATCGGTCAACTACCCACGGCCTATAGAGGCGGGGGCTTGTAGAAATGCAAGCTCGGTTGATTAGCCTATGTCATTAGCTGTCGCTACTGACTACGTTATAGCAGAATATATAGTCACCTTGGGATGCTCCACAAGTCCCATGCTCTGAGGGGTAGGAGAAGTGCTATTACCATTAAACCTGCTATAACATTGGCGATGTGGACTTACAGGCTTTGGCTGACTTATCTTGACGGAGGTTTTAATGTGGTTGTATCATCCCCCACTTACAGAAGTGGGAGTCTTCTTGCAGGAAAATGATAAAAGAGATGAAGAAATAAAGACTTAGTGATGTTCAATGGCTAGTATGGAGGTGTAAAGAATGGGATCGCTCGAGAATCAAGAAAACCAAAGTAATTATGAACACCATGAACATTATGAAAGACTGCATCCAAAGGTTTTCAAAGTTCCAATCGATAGGATACGGATGGGTTATTATTCCGACAAATACTTCACAAGATATGTGGAAGTGCTGAAGAAGGATAACAAGCATCCAAGGGTCTATTACCAGTTCTTCCCAAGAGATAATGCAGTCATCTGTGGTGTGGATGAGGCGCTTGCGATATTGAGATACTGTACAGGATATTACAAGGATGAAGAAAAGGCGCAAGGACTGTACAATAAAATGCTGAAACTCGACAAGGAAATGCAGAGTATGTCAGTTGAAGGTAACGTTGAAGGAATTGTGGAACTTACAAGAAGGAAATGGGACCTGAGGTTAAGATTAAACGAACTCTGGGTTGATAAATGGAACGAAATAGAGGTCAAGGCTGTATACGATGGTGATTATGTTCCAGAAGGTGAGCCACTTATGACTATAGAAGGAGATCCAGTTTACTTTGGTTATTTAGAGACAGTACTTCTAGGTGTCATAGCTCGAGCAACTAGTACTGCAACCGCCGTGAAACGTGTTGTCGATGCTGCAAGAGGTAAACCTATTCTGTTTTTCAGTGCTCGCTTTGATCACTATTGGGTACAAGCAACAGATGGGTATGCTGCACTCAAGGCTGGTGCATTTGCAGTTTCTACGGATGCAAATGCGGATTATTGGGGTGTTGAATCGATGGGTACTATTCCCCATGCACTCATTGGGGCATATGATGGTAGTACAGAAGATGCATCCATTGCATTCGATAAATACATGCCGGACAATGTAAATAGGATAATACTCGTTGACTGGGATAACGACGTTATAGGTACAACTTTCAGAACAGTCAAGAAACAATACGAGTACATCATGAAAAAAGAATTTGTGCTTGGCGTCACAAATCCATCCCCTGTGATTGGACCTGGTGCTGGCAAGATATGGGGGGTTAGATTCGATACTTCGGGAAGCCTACGCGACAAGTCGGTCACACCGATTGGGCCGCAGTCATTTGGTGTCTGTCCGGAGTTGGTATGGAGGGCAAGGCAAGAATTTGATAAGGTGGGATTACAAGAATTGAAGATCGTTGTCTCTGGTGGATTCGATGAAGAGAAGATCAAACTTTTCGAATCTCTTGGCGTACCTGTCGATGTCTATGGGGTAGGATCTAAATTGCTCAAGAAGAAAATAGACGTAACAGCGGATATAGTGGAAGTTAATGGAAAACCTTGTGCAAAGGTGGGAAGGTACAAAAAGAATGCATTTCATTTGAAAGCAGTAAATAAACGATATTGGAAAGAGTAATTTTGATTTTGGTTTTCCTAAGCACGCGATGTTAGAATAATGTTAGGATAATAGATGAAAACGCAAACTCTTATCCTAGAAAAGAAGATAGGAAAAGGGGTGTGTTATATGTGGAAGATAATAAAGAGCACAGTAAGTGAGTTCGAAGCAAGGATGATAGAAAAATTACTGGTTGTTTATAATATTCCTGTAGTACTACAAGAGACGGGTTTATTCGTCCATCCTATTTTTGGGAGTAGTACACAGTACGAAGTGCTTGTACCAGAAGATAGATATGGAGAGGCAATCAATATTCTTCGATGGGAGGGAAAGGTTGTGAAGTATACACCACTTTACGAAGATCATGTGAAGTTAGGTGCTAAGATCGTTGAGTTTGCTGGATATTATATGCCGCTTCAGTACGATGGTATTGTTGCAGAAGTGGAGAACGTGAGGAAGGAAGTTGGAATGTTTGATGTATCGCACATGGGTGAGTTTGTGTGCGAAGGTCCGGATGCTGTGAAGTTTGCAAATTATGTTATTACAAACGACCTTGGAACGATAGATTTCGGGGATATCATCTATAGTGCTATGTGCAACGAGAACGGTGGGTTTGTGGATGACCTGCTTGTTTACAAGATATCTCCAGAACGGATAATGTTCGTTGTCAATGCGTCGAATATGGATAAAGATTTCCAGCACATGCTGAAACTATCGCAAGGATTCGAAGTAAAACTCACAAATGTTTCAGATGATACAGGATTGATCGCTGTCCAGGGGCCTAAGGCACAAGAGAAAGTCCAACCCCACACGAACTTGAATCTCGAAGAGGTAGGCTATTATTCGTTCAAAGAGGGCGAGATATTCGGTGTCAAGGGTATCATCTCTCGAACAGGTTATACTGGGGAGGATGGCTTCGAATTCTACATTCCGGCAAGTCAAACTGCAGTTGCTTGGAGGAAACTACTCGAAATCGGTATCAAACCAGCTGGTCTGGGTGCAAGAGATGTCCTGAGATTGGAAGCAGGGCTTTTGCTGTACGGTAATGATATGGATGAAACAGTCACTCCGCTGGAGGCATCCATCCCTTGGGCGGTGAAATTCGAAAAAGGGGATTTCTACGGTAAAGGGTCACTTTTGAAACAAAAAGAGGAAGGCCTGAAGAGGAGACTCAGGGGGATAATGCTCGATACTAAACTCGTCCCAAGGCATGAAATGGAAGTTTTTAAGGACGGTCAGAGGATTGGATATGTGACAAGTGGAACGTTCTCACCAACACTCGGAAAGCCAATCGCATTTGTTATGGTTGATGCAAGCGTAAAGATCGGAGATACAGTTCAAGTATCGATTAGGGATAAATACGTGGATGCGAAGGTTGTAAAGACTCCATTTTATCGTGGTAGTGTTAGGTCTCGGAAGTGATAAGGATTACTTAATCAATTGAACTGAAGGGAGTGAAAACAAGTGCATAGATACATTCCTCATACAGAGGAAGAAATAAAGCAAATGCTTGCAGAAATTGGAGTTAGCAGTATAGATGATCTATTTGTCGATGTGCCAAAAACAATCGACGGTTACAAAATACCGGAAAGTAAGGACGAGTTCACGGTAAGAAAAGCAGTTCAGGGTCTGGCGAGGATGAACGTAGAATTTGAGCCTGAGAATGTTTTTCTTGGTGCAGGGATATACTTTCATCACATTCCAACTGTTGTAGGACATCTCGCTTCAAATCCCAACTTTCTTACTGCATACACGCCCTACCAAGCTGAAGTATCTCAAGGCACGTTGCAGATGCTCTTCGAGTTTCAGACGATGATGTGCGAATTGACAGGCATGCAAGTTTCAAATTCTTCGATGTACGATGGTGCGAGCGCCTTTGCCGAGGCCTTACTTATGGCTGCGAGGATCAACGGAAAGAAAAAGATGTTGGTGGCAAAGACAATTAACCCTGAGTATAGAACTGTTGCAAGGACATATACAAAACCTGCGGGAATAACGATCGATGAGATAAATTACAACAGATCTGGAAGGATAGATGTCGAAATGTTGAGGTCTAAGATCGATGACGACACATCCGCAGTAGCTGTTGCATACCCCAATTTCTTCGGCATAGTTGAGGATTTGAAGTCGTTGCGGGAACTGATACCAGAGAATATCGTGTTTATCGTTGTCGCTGAGCCAGTCTCTTTGGCTATCCTTGAAGCTCCTGGTAAATTTGGAGCAGATATAGTTGTTGGAGAAGGTCAGTCACTTGGTGTTACTCCAAATCTCGGTGGACCTGGTATAGGGTTTTTCACGACGCTCGAAAAGCACGTCAGGAAAATGCCTGGCAGGATAATCGGTCAGACAAAGGATGTCGATGGAAAGACAGGTTATGTGATGATTCTCCAAACAAGGGAGCAACATATACGAAGAGAGAAAGCTACTTCGAATATCTGTTCTAATCAAGCATACATTGCCCTGCTTAATGCACTTTATTTGTCAGTGATGGGCCCGCAAGGTCTGAAAGAAGTGGCTTGGCGTTCTTACAATAGCGCACATTATCTTGCTGACGAACTTGCGAAGAGAGGATTCAAGAGGGTTTTTGATGGTGAATTCTTCAATGAGTTTGTTGTTGAGATACCTATCAGTTACCGAGAAAAATGGCATGAGATGGTTAAAGATGGAATACTTGGACCAATTCCAATCGATAGAGTTTACAAAGAATTAGGACCAAGTGCGCTTGTATGCACAACAGAAGTCAATACGAAAGAATCTATGCAAAGGCTAATAGAGGTGATGACCAAATGACGATCTTCGAAAAATCTGTGAAAGATAGGAAAGGATACGAGCTTCCACCTTACGAATTATCAGATGTAGGATGCAATTTACCTGAGCACTTGATAAGGAAAGAGGCACCTTTACTCCCAGAGGTTTCAGAAGTTGATGTGGTAAGGCATTACACAGAACTCGCACACAAGAACTATTCTGTTGATCGTGGCTTCTATCCGCTTGGTTCTTGTACGATGAAGTACAATCCCAAGATCAACGAGGATATGGCAGCTCTCTTCACAAATCTACATCCGTTCCAACCGAGGGAGACAATCCAAGGTGCAATTAATCTCATGGGAGAGTTGAAAGACCTATTGTGTGAGATAACGGGTACGGATGATATGACGCTCCAACCTGCGGCAGGTGCGCATGGCGAATTAACAGGTCTGCTCATAGCTCGTGCGTATTTCGAAGATAAAGGCGAGCTGGACAAACGCAGAAAGGTAATAGTACCAGATAGTGCTCATGGTACAAATCCAGCATCCGCATCTATGGCAGGTTTCGATGTCATTGAGATAAAGTCAGGTGATGATGGTTGCGTGAATTTAGAGGAACTGAAGGCACATCTCGATGACACAGTAGCAGTTATAATGCTGACAAATCCGAACACATTAGGCCTTTTTGAGAAGGATATATTGAATATATCACAAATGGCACACGAAGTAGGTGCAGTACTGTATTACGACGGTGCCAATTTGAATGCGATAATGGGTAGAACGAGACCCGGTGATATGGGATTCGATATAGTGCACTTGAATCTCCATAAAACGTTCAGTACACCTCATGGAATGGGCGGACCTGGTAGCGGTCCGATAGGTGTAAAGGCTCATCTTACACCATTTCTGCCAACTCCTATTGTAAGAAAATCAGCTGACAAGTACGATTTAGATTACAATCTGCCAAAATCCATAGGGATGGTCAGAAGTTTCTACGGGAATTTCGGCGTTATGGTAAAGGCCTATACATATATCCATACAATGGGCAGTTGTGGATTGAAGCATGTTAGCGAGATGGCAGTGCTCAATGCAAACTACTTGAGAAAACGACTTTCGAGGCTCTATAAAGTGGCATATGATCGTGTGTGCATGCATGAGTTCGTTATCGATAATGAAGACTTTGCAAAGAAAACGCAGGTAAAGACCTTGGATATTGCCAAGAGATTGCTTGATTACGGACTACATGCACCAACTGTGTATTTTCCACTCATCGTCCATGAAGCGATGATGGTCGAACCAACAGAGACTGAGAGTAAACAATCGTTGGATACATTTGCAGATGCAATGGAGAAGATATACGAAGAAGCCATAGAAAATCCAGAAGTCGTAAAGAGTGCACCACATGTTACCCCAGTCAGAAGATTGGACGATTTAACTGCGACGAAATCACCGATTTTCAGATACAAGAAGTGAAAATGCGAAAGCAAGGAACAAAAAAAGATGATTTGGAGGGTGAGGAGACATGCATCCAACTGATTTAATTGCAGCATCGAAAACCTTAGAGGTAGATGCCTTGGCAAAAAAGCTTATATCCGAAGGTAAAGATGTTGTCAACTTGACGGCTGGTGAGCCAGATTTTCCTACACCAAGACCGATCGTAGAAAAGGCAATAGAAGCCCTTGAAAAAGGGTATACGAAGTACACAGATAGCAACGGAATCCCACAACTTCGCGAGGCAATATCGAGATATCTGAAAAACAAGAAGAATGTGGAATTCTCTCCTGATGAGATCGTTGTTAGTAATGGTGGGAAACAGTCGTTGTTCAATGCTTTTGCCTCTATCTTGGATTCTGGTGACGAAGTGATACTCTTTGCCCCTTTGTGGGTGAGCTATCCCGCACAGATAATCTTGAGTAGGGGCAAACCAGTTGTAGTTAAGACGAAATTCGAAAATGGCTTTATGCCGATGAAAGATGAATTACTCAGTGCTGTAACGGAAAATACGAGAGCAATCGTCGTAAACTCCCCTAATAATCCATCTGGCGGTATCTATGATTACGAAACGCTCAAGATGATTGCACAGGTTGCAAATGAAAGAGGGATATTCGTCATCACCGATGAAGTATACGACGACCTTGTCTATGAAGGAATGCACAAATCGATGTACGGGCTGGTAAAGGAAGAACTCTTGATCTATGTAAATGCATTCAGTAAATCACACTCAATGACAGGTTGGAGAGTAGGATATGTGGCTACAAAGAACAAAGATGTCAAGAAAAGAATTTCGAAGATTCAGAGCCACGTTGCTTCCAACATCAACACAATTGCTCAATATGCAGCCATTGCCGCATGTGAAACCGATAATGCGTATATGGTAGAGGAATTCAAAAAGAGAAGGGCTTTTGTGGTATCGAAGGCAAGAGAATATGGTATTGAATTCTTGGAGCCGAAAGGTGCATTCTATCTATTTTTCAAAGTGAATGGTGACGATGAAGAGTTCTGTAAGAGACTACTCGCAGAAAAGCTTGTTGCCTCGGTTCCAGGTAGTGCATTTGAAATGCCGGGCTTTGTTAGAATAAGCTTTGCAAACTCACTCGAAGTACTTGAAAAGGGTACGAATAGAATAAGGGAATTCATAGCAAGTTTTAAATAATTGCAAAAGTGCTTTGCAAACTTTGTAAACAGGGGCGTGCCTGTGAGAGTGTGATCATACAAACAGAGCACGCTTTTGTTTTTTTACGTTAACTTATTACCCAGAAAATTAAAGAATGATACAAGATGTCTTAACTGAAATCTGGTATAATAAAAACAAGGATAGTGATTGTATTTAGCAAGGAGTGGTAACAGTGGAAAAGGATAAAAAGTTGAGAAAGGAAAAGATTCTTTCTCAATATGATATAATTAAATTGACAAACATGGGTAGTAAGGAAGCAAGGAAAGAACTTGAAGAAAGATTGAAAAATGCTAGTGCTATAAAGACATCCAGTAAAAAGGAGCCCGTCCCTGCTATCTATGGAAGTGAAAGGTTAGGTCAACTACCCACCGCCAATAGAGGCGGGGGCTTGTAGAAATGCAAGCTCGGTTGATTAGCCTATGTCATTAGTTTTTGCTAATGATTAGTTATAGCAGAATATATAGTCACCTTAGGATGCTCCACAAGTCCCATGCTCTGAGGGTAGAGGGTAATAGTTAAACAACTCTGAGGGGTAGGAGAACTGCTATTACCATTAAACCTGCTATAATGTTGGCGATGTGGACCTACAGGCTTCAGCCTGACTTACCTTGATGGAGGTTTTAATGTGGTACATGTATCATCCCCCACATACAGAAGTGGGAGTCTTCTTGCAGGAAAATGATAAAAGCCATGACTGACTAGCTTCTAAAGGGGCGAGAGGTCAAGCTTTAGAAAGGGTGGAAGAGCACACTCCTCTCCAGTTTTGAAGAAGATATCTTTGTGCTCGCATATTATGAAAGCACAAGCTGATCAAGAGCAGATACCTCAATTGGAAGTTAAAGATTTTACAGCTTTAGTGGGTGAAAGTATCTTATTTGAAAACCTAAATATTTCGTTGAATGGTGGAACCATAGTTATTCTTTACGGTCCACGTGGTTCCGGAAAATCTGCATTTCTAAGAAGTCTTGCACGTTTGAATAAGGAAATATACCCCGACATTCGTTATTCAGGTGAAGTAATCCTGGACGGGAAGGATGCCAATTCCTATAAGGAGAAAGAAATTAGACAACTTGTAACATACATAGATACTAACTTTTTGGAATCTCTTGATTACTTGAGTTTCAAAGAACTCATTCAGCTTGTCTTTGGAAAAGATTTTAAGTTTAGCGTAGAAAAGTACGCATCTGAGCTTGATGAGTTTGGAGTTCTAAAGGCATTGTACAAATTTGAAAAGACCCCACTCTCTTCCTTTTATGTGCTTGAAAAGATAGGACTTCTCCTTTTTATTTCTTCCCTCCGCAATTCTTCTCTACTCATATTCGACTGTATACTAGACCACTTAGATGATGAACACGTTGAATTTGTTACAAAAACACTGAAAGAAATTTCTGAAAAGAGAATACTAATCCTAGCAACAAG
>Ga0179952_1175434_pt1 | contig 12006 bp, 6 predicted proteins | sample AD_JPNMR1_sludge_FD_135928 | JGI IMG/M metagenome (GOLD analysis project Ga0179952, IMG submission 135928) | Metatranscriptome of active sludge microbial communities of municipal wastewater-treating anaerobic digesters from Japan -... | ecosystem: Engineered > Bioreactor > Anaerobic > Digestate...
ACATAATTGAACACTGCAGACCTTGTTTCCGATCTTGCCGTAAAAGATGCCTGTATATAGGTATTTATATCGTCCACCCACCTGTTTATAACTCCTTCATTGGATATTGCATGAGTATTTCCGGAACTCCATGTCAGCGGTAAATCTCCGTTAATTTCGGGAATTCTAATATTTTCCGTTACATAGAACGGGTTATCCACCAAAGTATCAGGAAGAAGTTCCAATATCCTTAAAGCACTGGTATACCTTTCATCGGTCATATCGGCTTCCAAACGCGTTATCTTGATATTCCGGATTCTTAAATAGGAATCCACGGAACTTGCCTGCAGCCCGTCAATTCTTATTGCTGAAAATACATTATCAAGCCCTGTACCATAGATATATGGCAAATCCGATTTAATTAACTGGTCGTTTTTATAAAAATCAAAGGTTCTTGTCCTTGTATCAAACACCACTTTTATTTTCAGCGGCTCCCGCATGGTGTAAGGAGTTGAAAGGAAAGTTTTCTTCGTCCTGTCTTCCGTCAAATGATAAACCGTAAGCGTGTTATACCCCAGGCGTAATTCCATTTGGGTTTCCGTCATGGTTTTGGGATCCGCCGACTTATCTTTTCGATATCCCAATTGTATAAAATACAAGGTTTTATTAGCTCTCTCCGTATCTACAAAATAATCCAAATCAAATTCAATGGCATATTTCCCTGAAAATTCCGTTGCGGTTATTTCCGTATTGTGTTCTTCATCTTTCCCCAATATCCCCTCAAAATCCTTGGAAATATAGAATGAAAAGGCTGAATTCCCTGCACCTGTATCAGTGTTAGGCGTGGACTTAATTTGTTTTATGACCAAAGCGTTATCCTCCACGTATGACGTAGAATGGTCATCATGAGAAAACTTCCATCCTTTCAATTCGTTGTAGCTTGTAAATTTCTCATCAACAATGACCAAATTTTCCGTATACATGTCAACTTCAGAAAAATCATCGGCAAAAGCAAGAGCAGGATTGATAAGCATATTTAAAAATACCGCTATCAGGATAAAGATTAATTTAGGACTTTTCATTTAAATATCCCTCCGCTTTAAACAATGTTTTATCGCTTAATAACAATAGCCCGTGGAATATCTACATTTAGAGTAACAAATATTCTGTCCCCGATTTGAATGTCGTCAAACGTTCCGGTACTGATTTTTTTGTTTTCATGAATAATAAATACAGGAGTTTTTCCTCTTTTAAATACCTCATAAGTTGCCAGTACGGTATTGTCACTGCCAAACCCCACTTCAAGACCGTGTACCCAACGATTTTTAATATTTGAAACATAATTATATATAATATTTTTTACTTCCCCGCAGAACTTTTCTTTTTCCGAATATCTGTTCATCAGAAAGTCATAATAATTATCGACACTCTGTAACAACTCAAATCCGTTTAAATTGTCGAATCCGTCCAGAGAATAGGCTATCAAATCTCCTCTTTTCAGACTCAAAAAGGACTCCGGCGACGGAATCAGGGTTGAAACGGTATATTCCGTTTCCTTCCCGTCTACAATCATGGAAACTTTGATAAGGTTTGTGTTTTCATCCTCTGAATATGTATTTGCAACTTTTGTAACCATGGCCACATCACTGGAAGCCGTTACAATTCCCGGCTGCCCGGCACGAAGCTCGGCCTGCATTACAACAAGGTCAACAATTTGGGTGTCTTCATTCAGCACATATCCCTGTACATCATACTTTACACCGTTTAAAAGTTCAATAAACACTTTAAGGTCGTCATCGCTTACATTTTCATTGACAGGAACACATATAGAAGAAGTTGTGTTTTCTGCAATGCCAAATGCCTTACCTGCCGTTTTGCCAAAAGTCATCTCATAACTGTTATAGTATTTGCTGGTCCCTTCCCCTACAGGCTCTAAAATATCAATTTTAGTAATTTTGCCGCTGTCGTCCAGGGTATATGCAATGGGTTTATTTAAAATATATGAAGGAAGCTTATTGATGTCAATGCTGACTCCGTTTACCTTTACCTTATCCGAAACGGAATAGACCACTACGTCACTGTTTCGGCAGAACAACTTAGGTGTCTTTATGGTTTCTCCGCCGTCTTCGTTCTCCGTTTCATCATACTTGACCGAAATTTTCCCCGGTATCAGCAACTTCACCTGATAGCCGTCCGATAAACTTGTTGACCGGTGAATCTGATAAACATAGGCATAATTGTTTTCCGTTAACGGGTATTCTACATAAAATACCGTATCATAAAAATTGATATATGCAGTTACGGTTTTACCAATCTTTAAATCAATTAAATCGGATTGACGGCGATAAACACTGCCGTCTACCGTAATGGTATCTTCACTGATTTCTTCCAAAATCCCGGTTACTACGGAATCGGACAATATTACTTTCAACGCATCGCCGTCTTTGCTTCCGGCAATGCTTAAAATGCTGCCTTCTTTAATTTCACTGAAATCAACAGGTTTTAAGTCGCTTCCCAAAAGCTCCACGTAAACATCTTTATCATTGGTATCCAAATCCAAATACCTGGAACCTTTATAAAGTGTACTGTTTTTGAAGTAAACTTTATTTTCCTCAGCGTAAACCCTTTCCACAATGCAATTTACATATTCTTCAATAAACATCACTTCCGCAATACCGTCATCGTCATTGTCAATGGCTTTAGCAAAAACATTTTCTTTATTAAGAAGTTGTTGAACGTTATAATGCAAGTCAAGTCTGTTATTATATACAAACTTTGTTAAAGGATCTATAAGTACATCATCATATTTTTTCTCATCATTGAATATAATACGGTTTTGAGAAATTTCCCTGATATCATCACTGGAAAAATCGACAACCATATTGTCGTCGGTAGGTCTGATGCTAATAATTGCACCGTCATTATTGTTATCCGACCTGAAGTAAAATTCCACTGTTTGTCCCACATATCCAATGGGTGCTATGCCATCGTAATCATATACTTTCCCTTCTATCTCCAGCTGATTGATTTTAAGATTTGGAATTTTATCATTCAAGTAAGTGCTGACATCAGCGGTAACAACACCCCTCATTTTGGTAATTGTTCTGTAATTATTGGAAAACAAAGCATTCCGCAATGTATTTCCGTGAATGATTTCATAAGACGTCACGTTTTCCGTTGAAAGCACATAGGACATCATTTCAACGTCCAGAGCATTGTCAACCATGAATAAAAGATTTTTAAACGTTAAGAATTCTTCCGTTCTGTCAACGTTTTTTAAAATTCCAAGATTGGCAGCCATCACCGTATAGGCATCCAGTGTTCTTTCTTTTATAATTGCACCGTACCCGAGAATATCTACAAGAATTTTGCATGCTTCACTGTAAAGAATATACCTGTCCGGTGAAAACGTTTTTTCCGCCGAACCGGAAACAATATTTAATTGATACAATAAATGAATGGCATCCTTATAAGGATGTTGCTCTATATCCTCAAAAACGTCGTTAGTATCAACGCTTAAAGGAGTATTGTCAAATCCCATCATATTCACGGCAATTTGACAAAACTCCCCTCTTGTAACATATTCCTCAAGGTGCTCTTCCACGTGAAAACCGCTTGTAATGCCAAGAGAATTTAAATCGAAGAGAATCTCATCTTCTTTTGCAATAACAGAAAAGAAATTAATATTCAACAGCAATAAGACCATACAAAAAATTCCAAACCTTCGTTTCAGCATTCCGATTTTATTCATAATACTCCTCCTACCGTTAAACACCAAAATCTTCTACAAAGTGTTCATATACAAAGTGTATAGCTATCCATAAAATGCTATACACTTTGTATATGAACTAATCCCAATGATAAATAATACGGCTTCTTTCTAGAACTCTACACAGTCCGACAGAGGTTCCAAGGTTGTCAAAGAATCCCAATAAAATGCTTTATAAGTCAATGAAGGATTATAGTTTTCTATTTCATAGGTAATGGACTCTATACCAAAAATATTTCGTTTGGGTACCATTACGATGTTCACAAGCAAACCGTCACTATAGGCCGCTACAATCATATTTCCCACACTTTCCCCGTTTCCTTTCAACACGGCAGTAAAGGTTCTGGTATTGATATCTCCCGTGAAGGAAAGGAGTTCTACCATGCCTTCGGGCAAAACTTCTATAGTATAGTATTTAGGTATTGGATTTCCGCTTTCCCAAACTGCAATTTTCGTTGCATAGTTTTCAGAATCTTTCACAATTACGTATTCGTAAAGGCTGTCACTGATGGTTAATGCCGCCGTTATTTGTCCTTCCGTAACCGGTGATTTTACCATTACGGTTTTCGAAGGATTATGAACAGCTATATTATTGTCGTTGCTTGCAAAGGTACAAGAAGGCTCGCTATAGGAAGTACCCTCCCCGCTGCCTCTGTAGGCTACCACGTCATCTACGGCAAAGGAGAAGTCCGGGTAACTACCATGATTCGGAAGATTCAATCTGAACTGCCTAAACTTTTTTCCCCATACAACATTGTTGCTGTTTATTTGACTAAACTCGGTACGAACTCCGTTGACGGTAATATCCGTATATGATGTATTGGGATAAAGCCTTACTCTAATCCGGTTCCATTCGTAAGGTTTTACATAAAACCACGAGCTATTAAGCATTGAACCAATATTTTCCTTTGAACTGTCGGTTGTAAAAATTAAATAACCGTTGTTTGTAGTTTGACCGTCGTCACGCAATGTAAATCCTATTTGTAAATCAGATTGGCTGATGATAACAGGTATGTAAATCGAAAGTTCAATATTGACCGGCAAATCTCCCTGATATATAACATCCGCACTGCTTTCATATGTAAAGGCAAAATAGTCTCGATATTCCGTCGTGCTTGTTCCACGATTCCTGGATACTTTCAAGTATTTGTCGGAAGGCAACTTGCCTCCCCAGCCTTCATTGGCAACGGATACTGCGGTTCTTGCTGCATAACCGGAAGTAGAAACATCATTTCCGTTCATGTCTACCGCAGCTGAACCTCCTTCACCAGGAGCGCTTACAATTACAACATCGCTAAAATCCTCCGTTTTTTTACCAAGAACCGACGGAGTCAACACCTTTGAATACAATCCGTCCATAAAAATATACTTGCCTGCCATGGTTTCCTCTTCCGACCCCTCGGTTTCATGGGTCCAGACATTTCCGGTTTCGTCAGTTATTTGAAAATCATCATAGGGGCTGTTTAAACTTGAATAAAAATCGGCAACGGTAATATTTTCAGGCAATTCAAAATTACTGCCGGGAACCGCAGTGACTAAATATTTATTAATAGCGTCATCCTGGGACGACAGGTTTTGCGTACCTATTGAAGGTACGTAGTTTCTGTCAACTTCCTCCATAACAGACCAATCGCTTATATAAGCCGATATTTCTAAATTTTCTTTACCATTGTCTATCTGAAAGTAACCGTTAACAGATGTTATGGTTGATAAGTAATTATCAATTGAAACGGTATTAATAGCCCCAAACGGTTGACTGCTGCTATTGACATATTTATAAAGTGCATATTTATATGTTGTATCGTTAACTACAGCATCTTTAACAAGAACCAAATCCAATTTGGAAAATCTATCGCTACTGAAATTGCTTTGATTAATCGATATGGAAGCAGTAGCCAGCAATGTTTCGGAAGAATTTCCTATTGGTTTACCTCTTAACTGAACATTAAAGTTAATATTCTTGTTGCTACTGTCATAATACGTCCACTTAATAGGTTTGATATATATTGTTATTTTAACGGCTTCCACTTTGCCGTCTTCCATATTGAAATTTAACGTTTTCCTGTGCTCGACTCTGAAATAATTGTTAATATCATTTTTCGCATTGGTAATTTTTAGTTCGTATGCATCCTTTATACCATAGGCAGAGACGATACTTTTGGATCCAAGCAGTTCTCCCGCCTGATTGTATTCCATACCCGGTTCGCTTAAAGATTTTGCACTTACCCAAGAAATAAAGCTGAAATTCGTAAGCAAAAGGGTGACTACTATAGTCACAGCAAACATTTTTGTCATTTTTCTTTTCATAAAAACATTCTCCTTTCTTGATTCATTTATTTTATAATTTTAATTTTTTACCGCACTCTCATCCCTTGATGGAGCCTATCATTACACCTTTCACGAAATGTTGCTGAACAAAAGGATAAATAATTAATACAGGTATCATGGAAACTACAATTAACGAATATTTTAGCAGTTCCGAAAGACCTTGCTTTACTTCCGCCAGTTCAGGGTCATATACCATGCTTGCATCAATTTGATTGGATACCAGAATATCTTTTAAAATGATTTGGAGAGGATATAGTTTTTTATCATTTAAGTAAATCAGCGCATCAAAATAGGAATTCCAGTGCGCTATGGCATAGTAAAGGGTGATTACCGCTATCACCGCCTTGGACAATGGAATGACAATTTTTATAAAAAAGTAAATATCTCCACATCCATCTATTTGTGCGGCTTCCAAAAGCTCATTGGGGATGTTCGATCGGATAAAAGTACACGCTACAATCATGTTGTAAACCGAAACGGCATTTGGAATTACCATGGCCCAAACCGTATTTAACATCTTCAATTTATTTACCAAAATATAATTTGGAATTAATCCTCCGCTGAAAATCATGGTAAAAGTAAACAGCATCATAATATATTTCCTACCGGGCAAATCATTCCTGGCCAGCGGATATGCAGCACACATGGTTAAAACAACGTTGATGACCGTGCCTAATCCCAGGTACAACAAAGAATTCTTATATCCTGTAATAACGTCCTTATGTTCAAATACCGCTTTATAACCTTCCAGACTAAAATCCACGGGAAATAAAAATACTTTGCCGGCAATAACCGCACTTGGCGATGAAAAGGATGCGGATAACACATAAATCAAAGGCAAACCCACAATCAACAGCAATATTGTTAAAATAACATAAATAATGGTGTAAAAAACGCAATCCTCCATGGTATCCTTGATTTTTCTTTTTCTAACACTTACTTCGTTATTTGTTACCATAAGCTGGTGTCACCTACTTTTTTGGATACTTTGTTCACCACTGTTATCAGGATTAAATTAATAACCGAGTTAAATAATCCTATAGCAGTGGCATAGGAATAGTCACCGTTTAACTTCAGTCCCACCTTGTATACATATGTTTGAATAACTTCACTGTAGTTCAAATTGAAGCTGTTTTGCATAAGCAGTATTTTTTCATAACCAATGTTCATAAAATGGCCGCAGCGTAAAATTAACATAATAATTACAGTGGGCATAATGGACGGCAAATCAATAGCTAACATGATTTTTAATCGGGAAGCGCCGTCAATCTTAGCAGATTCGTATAACTCAGTATCAACGGCAGATAGTGCAGCCAAGTAAATAATGGAATCCCATCCCATATTCTGCCATACACCCGACCATACGTACATGTGGAAAAACGATTCAGGTATGCCCATTATATTTGGCGCTTCCTTACCAAAAAGTATTCGATAAACATTCCCATAGGTTCCTATGATGGGGTTGAATATTTGATACATCATACCAACCAGTACAACAACGGAAATAAAATGCGGCAAATACGTAACAGTTTGTACTAACTTTTTAAATTTTTCCACTTTTACACAATTTAATGTTAATGCTATAATCACAGAAACCGGAAGGCCTGCTATCAATGAATAAAAAGATATGATCAAGGTATTACGTATAAGCCGAGTAAATTGATAATTGGAAAAAAACTTTAAAAAATATTTCAATCCAACCCATTCACTGCCCATTATTCCTAGGTTTACGTTATAGTTTTTAAAGGCAATTTGTACACCGTACATTGGTATATACTTAAATACTATCAAGTACACCAAAGGAACGAACAGCAGCAAATATAACTGCCATGCTTTTGCAATTCTTCCTATTAAGTTGTTACGTCTCCGTATTTCAATATCATTCGTAAGCAAGAGCTCATTATCCATTCTATCCCTCCGTTTACTGTCAGCGCTACATCCGTTTATTGTTTCATTCGGTCAAAAGCTTGCTGTGCAATCTCCAATGCCCTGTCTACATTCATGTTTTTCAATTCCGCAATATATGCATTCCAACCTTCATCAACATTTTCCCGGCCTGTTACGAATTGTGCTATCTTCTCGTCAACAAAATTATTGACGGTAAACATAATCTCCGTAAATTCTTCCAGTTCATCCTTAGTAAATACAATTTGACCGATAATCTCTTCCGGAATATATTGATGAAGTATTTTAATAGCATCTGCTTTTGCCTGTTGGGAAGCATCCGTGCTCACCATACCTGCCGCCACCTCATAAGTTCTAAAGGACGGTGCCATGTTGTACCAATGAGCATTTTGAACGGTTCCCCATTGAAGAATCGGTTCAATGGCAGCCTTATATCCTAAAAATTCATACATGGACTTGGTACCTTCCTGCGGAACTACCCAATCCACGCCTTTTTCACCCCAGCGGGACCAAATGGTCATTTCTTCACTGCACATATAATCTGCGATTCTGAAGGCGACTTCAGGATGCTCGCATTTCTTCGTAATAAAGTATCTTGGTATAGGCATCGTTCGTTCATACCATGTTGTTGTATTGCCGTCTTTGCCTTTTAGCACAATGGGCACAAATTCCGACCTTCTTTTTGAAGTAGCCGGTAATATACTTGTACTGGTCCAGGAAAAAGAACCTACCTTATTTTCCTCATTGGCTAAGATTGCTTTTAACTGATTGGTATCCATGGTAAAACTTACTGGCGAAAACAATTCATTTTTACATAACTGGGAAAGATATCTCAAGCCTTCCCTCCATTGATCGGTTAAAAATGCAAAGGAAAGCTTTCCGTTGCTGATAGACAACCGATTATTGTTTACTTCATGACGGATAAAAGCATTCATAATATTTGAAATGGCAAATTTATTAGTGTAGTCTATAAGAGGTATTTCATCCGTTTTGTCACCGTTTCCGTTCATATCATTGTCTTTGAACATTTGAAGTGCCGTCGCATATTCTTCCAGTGTCTCAGGAACCTTTAATCCCAACTTATCCAACCATGGTTTGTAGATCCACAACACATTGACAAATTCATTTTGAATACTTTCATTATAGCTAGGTACGGTATATATGTTTCCATCGGCTGAGGTGATATATTTTAGAATATCTTTTTCCTTTACTTTTTCCAATCCTTGTTTCAAATAGTAACTGGAATGTTCATAATAATCATTGAGAGGAATAATCATGCCACTGGCGTCATATGATGCGACCTGACTTTGTGTAAGATCCGCAATAATCACATCCGGTAACGTATCAACCCCGGAATTCATCATTAAATTTAATTTGGTGGTCATATCCACTCCGGGTACCAGTTCAAATTCCAAACGTACATTCCCGTCTTTTTCAATTTTTTTGGTGTATTTATTGGTATAAATATCCGCTATATTAGCATTTTGTGTCATCATAATTTTTAGAGGGATTGTTTCTTTGCAGATAGGGAAAGTTCCTAATTCATTTAATACAGGATCCATCACATATGTTTTATTGGACGAAGTGTTTTCTGATTTTTTTGCGCCGTTACAACCGGATAAAACCAATGCAACAGTTAAAACAGCAGCTACGAGTCTCAATACATACTTACTTTTTCTTATCATATCGATCATCCCTTCTTTTTGCCAAAATTGTAATTTCATCAATTAAAGTATAACAGGAGGAATACGTAAAATTCAAAGTGAATTCTCCGAAAACAGAATGAAAATTTTGCATGAACCGTTCGGAAAAGCTACCTTTACTGCATGATTATATGGTCTTCCTTACACAATGGAATCATTTGAGTATAGTTGGCCCAAACAAATGCTTTCACCATTGCTGTTCCCTCAGGCATTAATACCTTCAGATTATCCAATGTAATATCCTTATCAATATCTTTCATATCACTCAGGGTAAGCTGTATTAGTTTATTGTTTGCATCATAGAAAGCCAAAGCCATACAATAGGTTAACCCTTCTATATCATAGTTTTTGATAAGTAGCTCGCCGGATACAAAAGAATCATTTTCCTTATACAAAAGTACGGATGTATCCAGCCATGAATAACTTGCAGTTGCTTCGGTTATACTGTCAGTTACCGTTTGATTTGCCAAGTACATTCCAAGTTTATAATCATTAACATTCCCGAAAAACTTAAAGGTAAATACATAAGAGCCGTCATTGTTGATGACGGATTGATCAATATATCCAATGTCATTTTCCGTTAATGAATCGACATCATTTTTGTACATCAACAATGTTACCGGTCTGCCGGCAAAGTCTCTGTGCAACTGGCCCTTCACAATAATTCTTCCTGTTGCCTGGTCCTTGTATCTTGCAGTTTTTATTTTCATTTCATGCCCTATCAATTTTTTAGGTACAAGGCATTTAAGAACATAAAATTTACCTTTGGAATAGACTGCAACTTTTCCGTCTAAATCAACTGACTTGCCATCCACCGTCGCAACCGATTGATTGGCTACAATACTAATATTGTAGTCATTAAAAGTAAAGGTGTTATTACTTGAATCAAATGTACCGAAATCCGTTACATCCACAAATAATTCATCCGTCGCCGCTTTTAAATCCAACCCCATTAAGTCGGTAAGATACGGCGCAATTTCCGTGTTGTCTATAACCAATTTCCTGTTCTCCGGAGTATCACCCGGTACCTCCGATAAACCTTTAGGCGGCTTAATCCCAGACGGTGCATACATCCAAACACCACATCTTCTGTTGGTATGTCCGTCGGTTGTCCATGAAATGCCTTCCTTGCTGTTTATGCCGGCCTTCACTTCCGCTACTGCTTCGGCATAATCACTTGAATTTGGGTTCCCACCTACACTGTCGGGATTCGGAAGGTTTAAACCACCGGTATCATGGTCAGGTACAGCGATAACAATTGTGTCATTTCGGGTTTTTGCATAATCTACAGCCACTTTGAACGCCTCATCAAAGGCAATGTACTCACTGACTGCCTGTACAAGATTATTGCCATGACCTCCTGCATCTACCTTGCTGCCTTCCACCATTAAGAAAAACCCTTTGTTGCTGCCCTCCAATGCGCGTATTGCTGCCGCTGTCATCTATGCAAGGGTTGGTTCGGTCGTTAATTTTATATCATCGGGAAATCCTGTCTTATGATGATTTCCCCAAATTTTTGCGCCTTGAGTTACCTTCTCCAAATCTTCCCTGCTTGTTGTAATAGTATATCCTCGTTTGACTGCCTCATCAATGGAACCCCATTGAGCAGAACCAAAGCCTACACCTAAAACAACGTCCAAGCCTTGATTGACTATTTGTTCAGCCAAAATGGCGACGTTATTTCTTGATTCATTGTGAGCGGTAAATGCTGCCGGCGTAGCATGTGCCCAATGGTAAGTTGATACTATCCCGGTCCTTTTTCCGGCTAACTGGGCCGTCTCCAGAATAGTAGCATTAGGTCTGCCTGTGGGATCTATCCCTATATAACCGTTATTGGTTTTATAACCGGACGATAATGCAGTTCCGGCCGCAGCGGAATCCGTAACCGAATTACTTGCAGAATGGGTGGTTTCGGTTCCGATTAAATAATTTTTCAAATGCATATAATTTGCAGTAATTTTTGTGGAATTATCAGACGCTACTCCTTCGTTAAACCCCCCTTCCTTTTTAACAGCATTGGCAAAATCAAAAAGTGCAAATCCGCCACCGTCGGGAATCATAAAAATAACATTCTTGATAACCGGCGTACTTTCTGCGGAAACAAAACACATTGAATTTGAAATAATGGATACAAACAGTATCGTCGACAACAATACTAAGCCAATTCTTTTTTTCATTTTTTACACCCTTTCTATTTTTTATATGTTTTTATTAGTAAGTACGAAAATAATAGAATGATAAGTATAAACTTTATTTGTGCTTTTTGAAAGGCAAAAGAAGATATTTTAAACGTTCCCATGCACTGTGCAGTCAATTAAAGTA
>Ga0179952_1150447_pt1 | contig 11610 bp, 7 predicted proteins | sample AD_JPNMR1_sludge_FD_135928 | JGI IMG/M metagenome (GOLD analysis project Ga0179952, IMG submission 135928) | Metatranscriptome of active sludge microbial communities of municipal wastewater-treating anaerobic digesters from Japan -... | ecosystem: Engineered > Bioreactor > Anaerobic > Digestate...
CAGGAATGTCCCCCAAAGCTGACCAATATCCCCGTAATACCAGGGGGTATGCTTCAAAGTGGGCGGGACGCTGGACCGGCGCTTTTGAAGCGGAGACGCCGGAAAAGTCCCTGGAAATGCCCCTTGATTAAGGAGGTACCATGGCCAACAAGGTTACAATGGCAACAATAGCCAGGAAACTCGGTGTTTCGAAAAACACCGTATCGCTGGCACTTCGAGGTGTCGGCGGCATCAGTGAGAAGACCAGGCGGATGGTTATCGAAACGGCTGCGAAGATGGGGTACAATTACAGATCCGCAGGCAAAAAGATACCCGAAAGCAGGAACCTGTGCCTTGTCATACCCAAGAGCGCACGGACTTCCCTCGACTTTTTCAGTCAGATCCAGATGGGAATAGAGGATGAAGCAAAGAAAAACAATATGAACACGATCCTCCATTATTATGACGAAGACGAGGGCGAACCGCAGATCCCCAACTGTATAAGGGAAGGTATGATTTCCGGGATAATCACGCTGGGCAGGGTCGGCAGGACCATGGCGATGAAACTCAAAGCGACCGGACTGCCTGTTGTCATGGTCGATAATTACTTTGACGACATGGAGACGGATTGTGTACTGACGGATAACCATTGCGGAGGATATACGGCCGCCGAACATCTGATACAGAACGGCCACAGGAACATAGCATTCTACGGGGAAATCAACGCTTCAGTAAGCTTTTATGACCGGTATATGGGCTACAGGAAGGCGCTCAGCAAATTCGGGCTGACGGCGCCCGGCCATTGTGCGGCGCTGACTGGTTGCTCGGAGCATATCTGGATCGATGAAGTCATCGAACTCCTGCGCCGTATAAAGGCTGAAGGAGATTTCCCGACCGGCTTCGTCTGCTGCAACGATGCTGCGGCGATAACACTGTGCAAGGCGTTGAAGCAGTTGGGGATGGATATACCCGGGGAAGTTTCGGTCGTAGGTTTTGATGATATCAGCGCGGCTTCGCAGATCGAGCCTGAATTGACAACTATGCGGGTGAAAAGGGAAACTATGGGCAGGAAAGCGGTAAACATGCTTATGACCAGGCTTTCCGGAGATAACGGCGTAACTGAAAAACTGCTTCTGTCCGCTACTCTTATAAAGCGCAGCACCGTAAACAAGCCGGGCGCATGACGGCCGCGCGTGTGCAGGACACGCAAGCAGGACATTTAGCCTGCCGGTGTAAGGAAATTTATATGCAAACGATAAATTTCTTTTGACTAATGTGTTATAATTAAAACTGCCGGTGTTATTTTATGAGACATCAGCAGTTTTCTGTTATCGGGGGTTTTAACTTGAGAGAAATAAAACAGGCGAAAGTGATTTCCAGGGTCAGAAGGAAGACCAATACAGGGAAGATCGTTACCATCCTGCTGACTGTTTTTATACTGCAATTCCTGGTTGTGATGGCATTGATCGCTTTTGGCGGCACATCGGATCCTGAAGCCCGGACGGAGTACCTGCTGATCCTTGGTGCGGAACTTAACGGCGAGACTCCGTCTGAAGCGCTGTGCCAAAGACTTGACGCAGGAATCGGCTATCTTAGGAAATACCCTGATACGGTCGTGATCGTTTCAGGAGGACAGGGCAAAGGAGAAGATATCACGGAAGCTGAAGCGATGTATCGCTACCTTGTGGCAAACGGGATCGACGAAAGCAGGATCATAAAGGAACCTTACGCCACAAGCACCATGGAGAATTTCAAATTCTCCGGGAAGCTGATCGAGCAGCAAAGAGGCAGTTATACGGACGAGATCACTTTTGTGACAAACAGGTATCACATTTTCCGCTCAAAGATGCTGGCGAAAAGAAACGGCATCAATGCCCGCGCTCTTGCCGCCCGGTCGTCCGGTACGCCGGTATCGATGTATCTGAGGGAATACCTTGCGTTTTACAAATCGCTCCTGTTCGACAGATGATGACCGATCCTCTCAAAATACTCACGGTTGTATCCATGTTGTAAAAGATTTTTAACCTGATCTTAACAGTTTGTTCAAAATAATTTCGAGAATTCGTAATAATATTTGGGTAATATTAGTTCAGAAGCGGGAAGAAAACGGTGTCAGTATGCAGAGAGGAGGTTATCTATGTACAGCGATTTCAAATATGATAACTACTATCGGCAGAGAAGACGTCCTTCCGGAATACGGAGGGTATTATCTGCGATCGCTCTTATATTGGTATCGTCATTGGTAAGCGGCTATATTGTAGGAACAGTACTGTATGATAAATTTTCTGCGGAACTTGAAAATGTCCGCCAGTATTCTTCCGGAGTAAGATCAGATGGGGAAAGCGAAGACGGGAACCGGATCAGGTTAGGTACCGGATTGTCGGGCAGCGAAGGGGAGGATGCGGCGGATAACAGCGGCGGAGCAGACCAGGCAGCAGATGCTGTGGACGAATCGTCTGGAAGCATGCAGACTGAAGTTTCCGGCAGTAATAAAATGATACAGTCCGTCAAAAAGACCGATGTGGTCAGTGCCGCGGCACAGTCCGGCTCAGTTACCGCCATCGCCAAGAAGGCAGGACCTGCCATCGTAGGGATCAGGATGACCATATCCGGTACGAGGTACAACTATTTCGGATATTCAAACGATGCAATAAGCGAAGGTTCCGGAATAATCATCAGCAAGGACGGATACATAATGACGAACTACCATGTCGTATCCGGAGCCGATCCGAAACAGGGGACGGCATCGAGGACCATCCTGGAGGTGTTCCTGCCTGACGGCAGGGAAGCAAAGGCCGCGTTCAAGGGCGGCGATGAAAAAACGGACCTTGCAGTAATCAAGGTAGATATGAAAGACCTGCCGACAGCGGAACTCGGCGATTCTTCGAAACTCGAGGTCGGCGAACTGGCAGTGGCGATCGGCAACCCGCTCGGGATGGAGTTCGCAGGTTCCGTCACAGTCGGAGTCATAAGCGCGATGAACAGGTCCATCCAGATAAATGGCAGGACTATGAATGTTATACAGACGGATGCCGCGATAAATGAGGGCAACAGCGGCGGTGCGCTGCTGAATTCAAAGGGAGAGGTAATAGGCATCAACTCGGCGAAAATAGCGGCCTCCGGCGTGGAAGGCCTGGGATTTGCGATCCCGATAAACGATGCATGGCCCGTGGTCGAGCAGCTCATCAAGTACGGTTATGTCAAGGGCAGACCGTACATCGGCATCTCCGGCAGGGAGATAACGAGCGTATATTCCAGCTACTACGGGTTACCAAAAGGCATATATGTGACCGATGTAGTCGGAGGCAGCGCTGCTGAAAAGGCCGGGATCAGGAGAGGAGACATAATAGTCGCGATGGCCGGCAAGACCGTCGAGACTGTCCAGGACCTGGACAAAATAAAAGAATCGTACAAACCTGGAGATACGGTGACCATCACTGTCGTAAGGAACGACAGGAAGGTGGACCTGAGCCTGACCTTCGGAGAGGAAAAGTAATGCCGGAGGTTCCGGATCACAAAGGAAAGGATCCGTGCACAAAAGGCCTCACTGTACAAAGATCCTTAGATCAAAAGGGTATAAGCTCCAACGGGGCGCCGTCCCCGTTTAATATAGAAAATCCCGGGTGTCCGCGCGGCCCCGGGATTTTTTGTCAGAACCATTTTACAGAAATCAGAACCTTTTTAAACAGAAACCTGATCCGCTGTCAAACATGCTTTACCTTCGGATATACTTCGTCCTATATATTGAGCATAATGGTTTCCCCTGTGCCGGGCATGCTGCCTGTGACCAGAGAGATGTCTGCTCCAAGCTGCCTGAAATCCCTGACGATATCCTCGTAACCCCTCTCGATATGTTCCACGCCGGTGATCCTGGTCGTCCCTTCAGCCATGAGGCCTGCCAGTACCAGCGCCGTACCAGCCCTTATGTCCGCCGCATGCACCCATGTGCCGGTAAGCTTCCTGAAGCTGTTGATACGGGCAGTGCCGTTTATTACGTCGATATCAGCGCCCATCCTTTTGAGCTGTTCAACGTGGTTGAAACGCATCGGATAGACCCTGTCGGATATTATGCTTTTTCCGTGCGCTCTCAGGAGCAGTGACGTAACAGGCTGCTGGAAATCAGTTTCGAACATCGGGTATTTCCCCGTACGTATCCTTGCGGCCCTGATCCTGCCGGTACCGTCGGCAGTTATGCTGTTCTCTGTCTGTTCGAAAGACAGGCCGATTTCTGTAAGCTTTGTCATACATGGTTCGAGGTGTTTAGGGATGACATCTTCAACAGTGACCGTCCCGCCTGTAACACCGGCGCTGATGAGATAAGTGCCGGCTATGAGCCGGTCGGGAGCGGAAGAATGGGTGCATCCGCCAAGCTGGTCCACACCGATGATCCTGATCGTATCGGTACCTGCGCCATAGATCCGCGCTCCCATCTTGTTGAGCATGACGGCGGTGTCGACAACCTCCGGATCCTTTGCGGCGTTGTACAGTGTCGTCCTGCCTTTTGCCAAAACGGCTGCCAGCATGACATTTATCGTCGCTCCGCAGGTCATGAGATCGAAAAATATCTCCGCTCCATTGAGCGAATCAGCCTCGACCACGTAATGGTCCTCACACATCTCCACTTTGGCTCCAAGGGCCCTTAGACCCTTGAAATGCTGGTCGATGGGGCGGGATACGAAATTGTCGCCTCCCGGGTAGCCTATGGAAACTTTGTGGTGTTTTGCCAGCAGGGCGCCGACAAAATAATATGCCGCACGGAATGAGGATGCGAGGGCCGGATCGATTTCAGCCGTATGTATGCCCGTAGGGTCTATGGTATATGTCCCGTTGCTGCCGCTTATGGATACACCGATGCTTTCCATTATCCTGAATACGACTTGTATATCTGAAATGCAAGGGATTCTCGAAATATGTACAGGTCCATCAGCCAGGCAACTGGCTGCCAGCAATGCGAGAGAGCTGTTTTTGGATCCGGGGATCCTTATCCTGCCTTTCAGTGGTTTGGAGTTGTTTACTTCAAGCCATCTCATTTGTATATGTGATCTCGCTTTCTTTACGAAATAATTTGCCTAGCCTTATTATACCCGTAAATACTGAAAATGTTAATCGGTTTTTTTTCAATATCACGGTTTTGCTGCCACAAAAATCTTGTAATTTATGCCAATGGACCTTCCTGTCCGCTTATCCTGAAAAACATTGTAAAATAGCTGGTCGTCCAGTCGTAACTGTTCTTTGTTATGCGTGACGAGTTGTTGTGTCCCCTCAGTTCGATACTCCTGGCGGATACTCTATCCATCGCGGTCATCAGTGCGGTTATCGACGGGACGGAATCCAGGTTGTCGTTGCCCATCCGGCTTATTGCCTCAAGATCCCACGAACTGACGGCATTCCATGTGATGATGTCCATCTTGTCCGCTTCCGGCGCGCTCAGGTAATGTGAAAAATCTATCGATGCTATTACGACCGTGCCAGGATGGGCAGACATTATCTCGCCAAGCAAAGTGCCGAGTTTCCCGGCATCTTCAGCCGAAAGGCTGCCGTGCAGCAGCACAGGAGCGATTTTCGTTTCGGGAAGGTAGTATTTTATATATGGAACGAGAGACGACACCGAATGCTCATTCTCAAACAGATCGTCGTTCCGAGCCGTGCCGTACTCTTCAGCCAGTCTGCCCGTTACTGATGTGTCCGCTTCCAGTATGCCGAAAGGCGTGCCCCAGTCCGTAGGATTGGTCTGGATCTCGCCGGATCCTTCCAGTTTGTGGTTCGGACCTATAACGATCACTGTTTCGGGAGGATCCTCCGCAAGTGCCCGGAAAAACTCGGCGATCAGCCTGCCGGCAACGGAATGGTGCGGAACGATACCGCCCATGATAGCCCCTGTGCCTGCACCTTTATTTATTGAGAACAGTGTGTCGTAAGCCGGCGATGTCCCGTTGACGAACTTTTTGAAGTCTTTTTCCGTGTAATGCAGGCACCTGAGCAATCCCGCACTGTTTCCTGCATATTGGCCAGGCTGCTGTGAAGCCGTCTCATCCTGGACACTGCCGGTCAGTGACGAGGCTGTTTCAGGGGATGGAAGGCCGGCGGGCGTATCGGGGATCTCCAGTCCCGGGGATATGCCCGGCTGCTGCGCATCCGGAATGGTACCGGGCAACTGCTGACCCGGAATCTTATCACGTGACTGCAGGCCGGAAAGCTCATCAGGCGTATTCGAACCGCCAGGCGCTTCAAGGGACGGAAGCAGGCCGATTTTGCCCGATGCTGTGAGCGCGCCGGGCAGACACAGCATTGCGGCGGCAAATACCACTACCAGGGTCGATATTGCCTTTCTGTTTTTCATTTTCAACCTGCCTTCCTCCGTTCAATGCCGGAATCTTTTCCATTCCGGCTGTCCATCGAACTCCTGCCGCGGACTGCAGGCCCGGTAACGGCCTTTGATCCGCTGCTGTCTTCGTAATTACTGTCATACGCTGCTTGTTATATTTACTGCCGTATACTACTTATTCACTGTTATCCGGTCAGTCTGTGTGAAGCCCGCTATATCGCTGTCCGTGTGGCGTACGGCTGCGCTGTCGGCCGTGTATGTGCCCGGTGAGACCGCCTTTGCGAAGTATATGATGCTGTATTCGTTTTTATCATATTTCTTGTTGTAGTAACAGCCGAATACGGTCTTCTGGCCTGTCACCTCATAAGGATAATGCCATTTTTCGTTTATGCCTATATCCTTATCGGAATAGGAAACCCTGGTGTACCTGAAGCCGGCCGGGAGTATGTCGGTCACCTCGTAGTAGCCGTCAGGCGCGTTCTCGCTGAAATGCAGAGTCAGTGTCACCCTGACGGTATCCGACCTGTCAAATGTGTCTGCTGGACCTTTTGTACCGGCTTTTTCAAAGGTCCTGGATATCGATACGATATCTCCCGCGGTTTTCATCACCTCGCTTATCGGCGCCGTATATGAGCGGGCTGCCACAATATTGCCGGTGATGTTGCTGAATTTTATAGAGGACAGTTTCTCAGGGGTGAGTATGAGCCTGAAACTGCTTCCCCTGTTCAGCCCGACCTGCTTTTTCACTCCGTCGAGTTCATATGTGAAGCTGCCTGTAAGTGACGCATCCTTTATGAAGTTCGTCACGAACATCATCCTTTCCATGTTAACGAGGAGCATGGACGTGGAGTTGGAACTGATATAATTGAACAGCTTCATTTTTTCAGGAGCGTTTGTTTTCATCGCTATCAATGTGCACAGCGCCGTTGCGTCTATACTGTCGTCCCTTGTACCTGCGTCAAGGCATGCGTAGGTTTCGGTGACGGTCCCCCTGGAAGACATGAACTCGTTGTATATCCGGGCGGCTCCCTGGTAGTCTCCTGCTTCTGCAAGCGCAACGCCGAGCGTCAGCCTTGTTTTCATATCCAGCCCGTCTTCGGAAAGCAGCGACCTGATATCGAGCAGTACAGGCTCCTTAAGTGCCGCGAGCCCCCAATATGCGTATACCGCGTCTTCGGGAACGGTATTCTCATTTTCGATCAGGCCGTAGAAATAGGCTGCAAGGGCGCCCCTGTCTATGCTGTCGGCTGCCAGTGCGCACATCTTTGCAGCCACTTCGGGGCTGCTGCTGTCGTAGGGCAGGAGTGCGAGGCCGCCGTCGTCCGTCTGGTACTTCGACAGGTCGAAATCCTCATCATAGTACGGTTCTTCATTGAAGTAATTCTTAAGCAGCTTTGACGAGATCTTCCTTGCGAGCACCTGGTCGAGCCGCACGCCCCAGTTATAGAACAGCGAATACAGTTCGTTGTAGAGGACCAGCGAATCCTCGTTGAAGAATGTCAAAGTCGTCAGGCCTTTTACGTCTGTTGCCAGAGATACTCCTTCTGCCAGCGGGATGAAATCAGTCACCGATGTCTCAAGGAGGCTGTCGCTGACCCTGAAGCTTCGCTCCATGGCATCTTTCAGGCTGCCATACGAGCCCTCGATCCTTATGGTGTAATTGCCGGTATCAAGCGGTCCCAACTGGATCTCTGTGTGCAGTTTTGCAATGCCTTTTGCTGTAAAGTCCTTTGAAGTCCCGTCTTCTGCCGTGACGGTGACTTTGAACCCAACCTCGGCTCCTTCAGGAAGTTCTTCTCCGTTTGCCCTTACGAGTATCGACGGGCTGTCTCCTTTCATGAAGGACTTGTTGAATATGGAATCCACGAAGAACGGGAGCTTCGAAGACACGTTGATCACCCTGGTGCCGGCCTTGATATCGCTTGTCACGGCCTGGCAGGTGACTCTCCAGGAGGTCAGGTTGTCAGGCAGCCTGAACGATACTTCGGCCTTGCCGTCAGCGCCGGTTTTGACTGCCGTGAACAGGGCGGTATCCCTGAAATCTTTGCGTGTACTGCTGTCGCCGCCTTCTCCGCCCATTTCGGCCCCGCCGTCCATGCCTTCCTCGTAGGGCTTGTATGACAGGTACTCTGCCAGCAAGCCCGAAGACAGGGATGAGTTGTACAGGCCGCCAAGTATATCGGCGTTCTGTCCATACAGTGCGAAATAAGCTTCATCTACTATGCTTATATTGACTTCGGCGGCTGCGGGTTTCCCGGAGCTGTCTTTCACATCCAGCGACAGTTTCACTTCTTCACCCGGCCTGTAGCTTTGCTTATCCGTCGTTATGTTTATGTCCAGCTTTTTCTCGCTGCTTTCGTACCTGAAATTTATGATGCCGGCGTCATATATGCCGGTGCCGTCAAAACACAGGGCTTTGACATAAATGTTCGGTATGAACCTGCTTTCAAACGGGAATTCATACAAGGCATCTTCGGAAACGGTATGATCTATGATGCCGTTCCGCAGCCTTATGAACAGGTATTTCCTGTTTTCCCCGGCGAAGGGCTCATCGTCATTGTATGTCACTTCCGCTTTTACTGTTTCGCCGGTCCTGTAATACCTGGAAACGTCGGGCTGTTTCAGTATATATTTACTTGTGTTGTACGGGTCATAGGAGTCCCAGTTATAGATGTATGTCGTATCTTCGATGGAGCGGCCCCGGGAGTCGGCTGCATAAACCACCAGTTTGTAGTGTTTATCCTTTTCGGCGTTGAACTGCACCTCGTACTTGCCGCCTACTGTGGTGAAACTGTATTCGGATACGAGGTTCTCCACTTCTCTGTACTGATAAATGTCGCGTCTTACTTTGTTTATGTGATCGTAATAGTCGCCTGTTTTTACTTTTTTATAATACCTCTCATATAGTTTTGCCTTTACAGGCATATCGACGCTTTCACCCCTGTAATCATCAACTGAGGGATAGCCCGATCCATTGCTTTTCAGGCCTGAAAGATCGATCCTGCTGGTGGTGAAGGATATGGTGCCTTTGCCGTTTTCGGTTTTTGTGCCGACCTCGACCATCGTATCTCTCGGGAAGACGTAAATATACTGGTTTTCTCTGATCTGCTGCTCTTCTGCGTCACTGTTGGTCACCATGAATTCCATCGTTTCAGGTTTCCATCCCGTGCTCTTCGATGCCGGCTTGACGGATACGGAGGATTTTCCGCTGCTGTCGCTTGTAACTGCGCCGGTCTCTTTGGTTCCATACAAGTAGGATATCATCGCGCTGTAGTCGAGTTTCATGCCGGAAGCCGGGGTGCCCTCGAAGAAGGAGGAGGTGATATCAAAATTGACTGTTTCCCATCCAAACATGTATTTGCGGTCAGGTACCACATCCACCGTGTATATCGGCTTGGTGTACTCCTGCACTGAAATGTACTGGCTGGCCATGATCTTGTCGCCGATCCTTACGCGGATATTGTATCCGCCGGGATTGAAATTCGAGATCCTGAGGCTTCCCGTGAAGGTGCCGTCCGGCGACAGGAAAATGCTTTGCGATGTGATCACCGGAGGTTCTTCACTGTCCGGGAAGTTCCAGTTGTAGCCGATCAGTTCGAGTACGGCTTCATTGCCGATGTCGGCTCCGTCCCTCGGCTTTATGATCCCCCATACGTTGACGGTGTCCCGGGGAAGGTACACGCTTCTGTCGAGATACATGTAAGTCCAGTAGTTATCTGTGATGGCCGATCCGTAATAGTTGTTGTACCAGTAATAGATCGTGCTGTAGTTCGTCACGCATGCGACAGCCGGGAGTTTCGATCCGGGCTCGATCATGAAGAAATCATATGCTGTATCGGAGTTGTTCTTTGGTGCGTCGAATACAGCAAGCCCTTTATTGTCAGACACTGCAGAAGCTCCGCTTTCATGCCTGAAAACAGCGCCGGATATTGGCTGGCCTGTAATCGCATCATTCAGCCATGCAAGGTATTTGTTGTTCGCCGTCATGATATATACCGAGGTGCCGTTTATCTGGAAAGGAGCATAGTACTTGTCACCGTCGATGTCGACAGCCGCAAGGTAATATCCCTCCTGTAAAGTGGAAGGGAGGATGAGGTAGTACCTGTTCCAGTAGTTTGCTCCCTGTTCTGTGACGGTGCAGTTCAGCGAAGCGACCTTCTCAAGCTTTGTCACGCCGTAATCCACGTTGCTGTCCTTCACCGCCCAGTATGGCCTGGATTGCGCTTCCTTCAACGCGTCCATGAAAGCTGGCGCATTCGGGTAACTATATATCTCGACGGGCACTTCTTTTCCTGCCATTTCCCCCATGGTGTATACTTCAAGCGCGGGGACCGAGCCCGGAATAAAGTTATAGAAGTTGTCGGAGAACTGGAAATACATCTTCGATGTGGGTTTCTGCTCGGTCTGGAATTTGAACGTGTAATCGTCCTGGAGCGTTTCGCTGCTGCCCTTTACACGGATGCCTTTTTTGACCGTGACGGTGTATATCGTGTCGTATTCCAGGTTTTCCGGGACAAAGACCAGCGTCTTTTTGTTCCATTCGAAGCGTCCGTTGACCTTGGGCGTTATCTCGAAACATTCCTCCGCATTTTCGATGCCGCTGTGGCTGAAAGTGATCTCGATGCCGGAGTTGACCGGCACATAGACCGCCCTGTCGCGGGGCAGCGTGCGGACGACGTTCAGCTGTTTTTTAGTCTGGAAGGCCCATGACTTTTTTTCGCCGTTGTCCATGTCGTTCAATGTGAAGGTGTAGATCTTGTTGCTTTCCATTGGTTTGTCGAATGCCAGGCTGAACTCGTTTCCTGAAACCCTGTTTATGCTGAAATCCTGCTTCGGTTCCACGCTCAGCGTCGAGACAATGGCCTTTTCATCGGTATCCCTGCTGAACAGGAGCCTGAATGCCGATGTGGTGCTTACGCCAAGACTGTCCTGGTCTGTTGGGGAGATTTCGACGATCGAATCCAGCAACTCCGCATACCGTATTGCATCGGAAAGACCGTCCTTTTGCGTGTCTGTGCCCGTATCTGCTCCTGCAGTCGTACCGGCGGATTTCCCGATGCCGCCGAACAAACCTGTCAGCGCAGCCGTTGCCGCTGCCGCCGCGAACAGGAGCACAGCCGCCGTGATAATGATTGCAGTTTTTTTGCGGAACAGTTCTTTGATTTTACCCATACATCTCAACCTTACCTTTCATTCCGGCCCGGCCGGTGATAACAAAAATGCTGTCATCGTATTACAATATACAGACGTGGCAGCAGATGGTTTTGTTTCAAAATATTATATCTTATATCGTTCCAATGATCAAC
>Ga0179952_1108531_pt1 | contig 11407 bp, 8 predicted proteins | sample AD_JPNMR1_sludge_FD_135928 | JGI IMG/M metagenome (GOLD analysis project Ga0179952, IMG submission 135928) | Metatranscriptome of active sludge microbial communities of municipal wastewater-treating anaerobic digesters from Japan -... | ecosystem: Engineered > Bioreactor > Anaerobic > Digestate...
GGTAATAACTGTTAACAACTATGAAGTGCTAGTGGCTGAATAGTAAGCCTGCATTACTAAAACATCTCGTTTAGTTTTTCATAAAAAATTGAAGGAGCCTTCATTATGTCGGCTCCTCTTTACTATTTTTCAAGCTTTGTTTAATCAAATCTTTGTTTCTATCTTATTGTATCTATTATGGTAATTTTCTTAATAAGTATAACCAAATTTCTTTGCGAGAATAACAACATCATTCATACTGATAGCTCCATCGTTGTCAAGGTCGCAACTTGAATCAAAATCTGCATCACCTGAAACGGTGCCAAAAGCTTTTGCCATTATCGCAACGTCCAGCATATTTACAGCCTTATCTTTATTTAAATCTTCTTTTACAGTTACAGTAACAGTTTGAGTAATGTTTCCTCCAACTTCATCAAGGAATGCTGTCACCCATACTAATGGTGCATTCCAGTTGATTGTAACCTCATTGGTTGACCATGATTCAATGTTGTCAACGAAACATTTTTGTGGAGGATTTCCTTTTATTCCTGCTTCCTGAACATATGGATCTTCGCAGCCGGAGTTAGGTCCGCCGGATACAAATCCAGGAGGAATAGGTGGATATTTCTTATTTAACTGGCTGGCAAAGAAACGATGGTGCGGATTTCTAAGTGGTCTTTCTCCGTATCCTGAGATATATGACTTATCGTTAGGGTTACGTCCTAACAAATAGTCAAAGCTTTCCGAAACACCGTTAAAGTATTTGCTGTCCTTTGTAAAATCATATGCTACAGCCATTACTATACACTCATTGAGTATGAATGAGTTGGAACCCCAAGTATAGTAGTGAGGATCTAATGGTGCACCATATCCTTCTTTTGACTGAACAGCTATAAACTGGTCAGCTGCTGCAATTATATTTTTCTTTGCTTTTTCAATTTCAGCCTGTGGAAGGTTATTCGGTGCCATAGCCAGTGTCAATGTTCCTAAACCGTTAGTTGTTCCCCAATCAAAGCATCCTGTGAGGTCTCCCAACTTTGTAGGCATCTTGAGGTAATACTCGGAACATTCAGGCCCCTGAATATATTCAAGATATTCACTTTTGCCGGTTGTAGCATAAAGCTCACAAGCAGCCCAATAGAAATCATCCTTAACGTTATAATCAGCATATGTACCGCTTCCGTTACCGTGTACTTCAGCATACATAGCGGGTTTTTCCATAGCTTTTTGCCATGCCAGCTCAGCTGCTGCCAGAAGTTTTTGAGAATATTTTGTGTCAAACATTTCCCACAAACGTGCTCCTTGTGCAGCAACTGCCGCTAAGTTCAATGTAGCGGCTGTAGTAGCCGGATACAGATGACGTTCCTCAAAGTCATCAGCCGGTGCGGTTCCAAGCATTGTCCATTTTATATCACCAATTTTATGCAATACCATACCTGCATTGGGATAACCTTCAGGTATCTGCATTTTAAGAAGGAAATCAAGTTCCCATTTACATTCATCTAAAATATCGGGAGTACCGTTATACTTTTCATTAACATAAATTGAGGAAGACTTTGTATTTTCAGGTATAATAAGTTTACCGTCTCTAAAAGCTTGTGCAGCTGTTCCGCCTACTCTTTTTGTTCTCTCATAAAAGTTCATAAGAGTCCAAACAGATATACCGCCATTTACAACATATTTTCCATGGTCACCTGCATCATACCATCCGCCGGTAACATCAAGAGTGTAATCACCAGCCTCAGGCACTGCTATACCAACATCGGGCAAATGTCCTGCTGCTCTAGCCCATTGTGGTTCTGCACAGTAAGGCATTTCAATTTTAATACCGCTTCTTGCATGATAGAAATACCTCATAGCATCATATTTCATGACCGAATAGAGGTCTTTTCCGATATCAAATGGATGGCTTGTACTATTGCCTACCGTAATCTTGTATTCAGTTCCCGGTACCTTGTAGTTTGAAAAATCTATAATATGAACCTTGTCGCCTGATGCAGCATCAAGTCCAACAACCTGTGTGTTACCTGATGTAACAACCACATTTTCACTATCTCTCAAGTACCATTTAACCGGTGTAGTTGAATCACTAATTAAAGTAGCTTTTTTCACACCGTTAGGGAAATATCCAACCTGATTAACACGTATATCGGGTGGAGGAGCAAGTTCAGGCGGTATGGTAGGAGTAAACTCCTCGTCCAAAAGATACACATCGTCAATAGTAATAATGAAAGGATAAATATCACCGGCCAATTCTCCACCAAATTGAAGTGCAAATTCAACATTTTTAGTTGTATTGGCGGTCATTACAAATGTTTGATCAACAACTTTTTCCTCTTCGGCTATTAGTTCTATAGGCTTGCCGTTATTTGACCAGTACTCCTTGCCGGACGTGCCCGGATCTGCAATTCTGGCATATACCTTGGAGTCCACCGCAGAGCGAATTTTGAACTTTACTTGATAAGTATGACCATTTTGCAAAGTAAGTCCACCATGTTTGAACTGTACATCCTCTTTATTAGCACCAGGATTTTTAATTGTCAACACATACTCACCATTAACAATTTTACCTGTTGCAACACCGGATCCAGATTGGACAATTGTCCAAGGCAAAGCCTCTTCACCGCTGAAATCGCTTTGTCCCAACAAATTGCCTGCAAAACCGGTGGTTTTAGCTGCCAGGACAACAAGCATCAGCAAACCTAAAATGGTTAGCTTTTTCCTCATTCTTTTACCCTCCTAATAATTTATTAAAATTAATTAATATAATTTTCAGCTCAAAAACAAATTAAAAGATTTAATCCTTTAATCCATGAAAGTATACAAAAACTGAAGCAATAAATTTCAGATTTGCATACATTCTTTTGAACCGAATGTATACCTTTTATCTAATACCAATACATATTATACAAATAATACCAATCCATATTATACAACTGCTCTTCATACAATTACTCTAAAAATCTCTAAAAAATAATAACCTCTATAATTGGGACTCTTGGAAAGATATGAATAATAAAGAAGATTATCAACATTAATGCGAATGATAAATGAGTAGTGAACAAATATTTTAAATAGGCTGCAAAGACAATTGCATATATGTGGTATATATTAAAATAAAAGTAAAAATCTTATATTTTCAAAGTCCAATTTTAATATTACTTATTATATTTTAATATTACTTCTTAATTAATAATATTACTTCTTATGAAATAATATTAAATCAAAATTATTTTAAACATAAACATACACCACAAATCCATATGTGATGCTGTTTATGAACAACTACCATAAATTTTAATAATATTTTGTAATATTACTTTTTTGCAGTAACTTTACTGCTATAATTTAATTTTACATGATATTCTAAGTCAGGTCAATTATTAATTGCCAACCTTTTATTTATTTTATTAATCCAAGCTTTTTCATAACTTCTTCAAACTTTTCAGTATTTATAGGTTTTGTAGCATAGGCCTCGCTTCCGGTTTCAAATGAATTATTAACAGTATCCAATTCATTTATTGCACTTGTCATAATAACTTTAACCTGCTCATCCTCATGTATGCCTTTTTGCTTTTCAATTTCCCTGATTGTCTTCAAAACCTTTATTCCATCAAGCTTAGGCATCATAATATCCAGACAAATCAGGTCATATGGTTTGCCGATGTCAAAAGACACCATAAAAGCTTCTATAGCTTCCATTCCATCAACAGTGATATCGCACTCTCCAAACTTAGATAAAAACCTCGCCAAAAACTTTCTGCTCGCCATATCATCCTCAGCTATTAATATTCTCATAAGAGTCCTCCTTTGTTTATTCATATAATATGTTACCTAAATCTTTTTGTTTGTCATACTTTCATCCGTGAGCAAATTAGTAAGTTCATTGTATAAAATCAAAGCTTCATTAATATCCTCTCTCCTAGCTGCAAGCTCAATTCTAAACATCAGAGTTTTCAATACATCAATTCCTGTCTCAACTGCCAACTGCTTTATTTCATGTGCTATAGACTCAATAACATATAAATCCACAGCAATCATGGCCTTACCCAATTCATCAGTCAACTTGCAAATTTGTTCAAATTTACGTGAAATATCCGTATCAAATTGAAGCCCTTCAACCCCCTTATCAATTCCTTTATCAATGTTCTCATTATACTCGTCCTTATTATCTTTATCTTCATTGCTAGCCGGTTTTATTAATTTATCAATTTTTTTGAAAAATTCATTCATAATTATAGGTTTTGAAAGATAGTCATCCATACCGAGACTTAAAAATCTTTCCCTATCACCATGAAGAGCATATGCAGTGAGAGCAATAATAGGAATATGCTTCTTTGAACTTTTCTTTGATTCCCGAATGAGCTTTGTAGCTTGAATACCATCCATTTGAGGCATTTGCACATCCATAATACAAAGGTCATAGTCCTTCTCCATAACCTTTTGAACAGCCTCTATTCCGTTATTAGCTATATCGTATGTATAACCTCTTTCATCTAACATTCTGCAAATAACAATCTGATTAATCTTATCATCTTCTGCAACAAGTATGTGGGCCGTATAATCGGATTTGACAATTTTATTATCCTCAGAATGCTGCAAAAAGCCACCGTTACAAATTCCAAATTCAATTACAAACGAAAATGTACTTCCAACATTTTCCTGACTCTTCACATCAATGGTACTTCCCATAAGACTCAATAATTCTTTGGAAATTACCAACCCGAGTCCCGTTCCCCCATATTTCCTTGTATGTGAACCATCAACCTGCGTAAAGCTCTTAAACAATTTATTCATATCTGACTTTGATATACCTATACCGGTGTCCTTAACTGCAAACTTTACCTTGGCATGATTATTATTTATGCCCAGCAAAGTAATATTTACATCAACCCTGCCTTTTTCGGTAAATTTCAATGCATTGCTGACTAAATTATTCAAAACCTGCACCAATCTGTTAGGATCTCCTATCAATTGAAGGGGAACATCCTTTTCAATACAGCACTCCAAAATAATTCCTTTTTCCTTGGCTTTTATAACATGCGACTTAATTACATTGTCACAAACTTTTTTAAGATCAAATCTTATTTTTTCAACAATCATTTTACCTGCTTCGAGTTTTGAAAAATCAAGAACATCGTTTATTATTCTAAGAAGTGAATCAGCACAAGCTTTGGCAGTTTTCAAGTTATCCTTTTGAATAGGAGTAAGCTCTGTAGCAAGGGTTAAATCAACCATTCCAACGACTCCATTTAGTGGCGTCCTTATCTCATGGCTCATATTTGCAAGAAACTCACTTTTTGCCCTGTACGCCGAGTTGGTAGCCTCCATTGCTTTTTTCATTTCACGCTGGGCTCTTTTCTCCTCACTGATATCGGAGCATATAAATGCAAAATATTCTTTTTCGTTTGAATAAACCAAACAGCTGATCCATTTATCTTCGTTGTCAGGCATTTGTTTTTCAAAGCGAATAACCTCGCCGCCTAAGGCCACCTTACCAAATTCATCAAGCATATTATCTTCAAGACTGCCAAATACCTCTGAAGCTTTTTTCCCAACAACATCTACCTTTTCTTTGCCAACCATTCTGCAGAACTCATCATTAGCCTCTATTATCTCGTAATCCACAACCTTTCTATCGAAATCCATTATCAGTTTGTTATATGAAAAACCGTTCAACATATTCATAAAAAGGTTTCTGTATTTTCTTTCGTTGGCCTTGAGCTCATTTTCAATCTTTTTCTGGTTTGTTATATCTTCGATAACAAGCATTGCACAATTAACATCGGATATCTTGACGGGAACGGCACTTATTTTAAAATAGTGCGTTACAAATTCTCCCTTACTATAATGACTGAATATGGCACTTCGATTAATAACAGGCTCTGCCGTATTCATAACATTTTCAATTGCGGTTCGCAAAGGACACTCCAAGCAATTCAAAGCATTTCCGCAGCCATTTGCAAAACTGTTTTCACAGCCTATACCGTCACCGATATATTTATCATTAACAAACTCAATATCTTTACCTATCATTTTGAGAAAAGCATTATTTACATCCATTATCTTAGCATCACGGTCAACTATAATAAGTCCAATGGGAGCATATTGAAAGATGCTCCTTAGGTTGTTTCGCTCTTCCCTTAGTTCATCTTCCATCCTTTTATATCTTGTTATATCTCTGAACACTCCAACAGCACCGCTTATATGATCAAGTCCGCTTTTTATTGGTGCTATATTGGCCGATAAAAGCCTCCTCGTTCCATCCTTTGATACTAATGCATAATAACTTCCCAAACCGCTTTGAACGCCGGTTCTCATTACTTTGTAAAACGGATTTTCGAGACTCTCCCCAGTAATAAAGTGCACAAGGACAAATACATCATTAATCTTCATCCTTGAAGCTTCATCAAAGCTCCATCCCGTAAGATTCTCCGCAGCCTCATTCATAAATAAAACATTTCCCTCAGTATCAGTACTGATAATGCCGTCGGCAATGCTGGTCAACGTTTTCTGCAGGTCCTCAAAGGAAAAGCTTTCATGCTTCATTATTAAATCTTCTTTCATAACAAGACCTCTTAAACTATATTTTTAAGGGCAGACATCGCACCCTTACATCGCCTGTATCGGAATATAATGCAATTGTTCTGCTTGTGTTTCCTCCTGTATCACTATAGCTGGTAGATAAATTAAGCAAGCTTAATTCCCTCTTTACAGCTTCTACATTCTTGCTTCCTATCTTGAACATATCCAATTTGCTATTGGAATCTGCACCACCGTATATTTTTATTTCAAGTTCCTGTTTGCTGCAGTTATATTCATTGCATACTTTTTCAATAAGCATAGGAACCGCTTTATCTGCATAAGCCCAGGGGTTTTCCTTTGTAGTGCCGTTTCGGGCATAATAATGAGGCATAGAAATATGCACCATCCCAGCCACTTTCCTGATTGGTGAATAAACAGTCATTGCTACACATGAAGATAGAGCGTATGTAACTATGGATTCTCCAGACTCGGTTGTAACTGCATACTCACCTATTCCAATTACAATCACTTACATCTCCCCCCAATATTTAACACGCTTAAGTTAGAAGCTTTACAGCAGAATATGCAATTCTAGCTATGTCACTAATAGGTGCCTGCTTCTCTACAGCACCAATATCATATGCAACTTTCGGCATTCCATAAACCACTGAACTTTGCTCATCTTGACCGATTGTCTTAGCTCCGTTTCTTCTCATCTCAAGAAGCCCTTTAGCTCCATCGGAGCCCATACCTGTTAAAATGATACCTATAGCATTTCTTCCGGCAACCTTTGAAACTGAATCAAAAAGTACATCAACTGACGGACAATGCCCGTTCACCTTTTCACCTTTGAAGCATTCTACCGAATATACTCCGCCTCCCTTTCTAAGTTTCATATGATGGTCACCGGGAGCAATAAGTACAGTTCCAGGTACAACAATGTCACCTGTCTTGGCCTCTCTAACATTCAGCGAGCATGTATTATTAAGCCTTTCAGCATACATTTTTGTAAAAACCGGAGGCATATGCTGTACAATAACCACCCCCGGCATATCTTCCGGAAACTTCCTTATGACCTCATATATGGCTTCAGTCCCACCGGTGGATGCTCCTATTGCAATGATAACGTTTTTATTTTTAGCATTGGTACTTCCAAGCACATTATCTACATTCTTATTCTCTTTCCAATGCCCAAGTTTTGCTGTAGATGCTATTTTGATTTTAACAATAAGCTCATTAATAAGGCTGTCCATACTGCTTCCAAATCTGGAATCAGGCTTTGTAACAAAGTCTACGGCACCGGCATTTAAGGCATCAAACACACTGCTGCTTACAGCACTTACAACTACAACCGGGAGAGGGTATTGAGGCATAAGTCTCCTCAAAAACTCGATTCCGTCCATTTTAGGCATTTCAACATCTAATGTCATAACATCAGGTTCAAATTCAATTATTTTATCTCTTGCAACAAATGGGTCCGGTGCAGTAGCAACTACCTCTATTCCTTTATCTTTCCCGATACCTCTTGCAATAGTTTCTCTAAAAACCAACGAGTCATCGACAACCAACACTCTTATTTTCTTGTTATTCATATTATCACCTATTTTCTTTAGACTGCTGGCATAATATATTTATACCGCGACTGTTCCCGGTCATTATCAAAATTTCCCCAAATATTTACTAAAGCATTTTACCTTAAAACTTGATGTTAGCGATAACAAGCTGTATTTTTTACAGCTTGTTATCATATCCTACAGTTTTTATTTAAAATTTGACCAGATGCCGGTATCACTGTATATTAATTAGTGTCTGAGCATCTTCATCATTTATGAGTTTTTCACAGTCCAACAGCAGCTTTACACCACTTCCAACTTTACCTATTCCCTTTATATATTTGTTATTATTGTTTGCATTAATCTCAGGCGGAGGAACAATATCCTGCGAAGATATATCAAGTACGTCAGATACCGCATCAACAATTAATCCTATTGATATATCCTTGACATCAATAACAATGATGCATGTCCTGTCATTATATTCATGGGGCTCTTTTCTAAACCTAAGTCTTACGTCCATTACAGGTATAATCTTACCTCTTAAGTTTATAATGCCCTTAATATAAGGGGGTAATTCAGGAACTTCCGTAATGGGTTGGATGCCGATTATCTCCATTACATGTCTTATTTCAACCCCATAAAACTCTTTACCTAATGAAAATGTTAAAAATTTATCTTTTTGGGAATCCTCTCCTACCAATTCCACTTCATCAAGTAATTCAGCCATGCTTTATTCTCCTTTCAGTTGTTGTAATTTTATTTAAAATCAGCACAATTACTTCATTTTTACAAGTGCTGCAATATCAAGAATAAGGCTTATTGTACCTTCCCCAAGAAGCGTACATCCCGCTATACCTTTTACCTTTTTGATATACTGCGGAAGTGCTTTAACAACTACCTGCTGCTCTCCTAAAAGCTCATCGGCAAACAAACACACAGTATTCATTTCGCTTTCCACCATTATTGTTATACCTTCACTTATATTGGTGATAGAATCTTTTATATTAAATAGCTTATGTATCCTTATAATCGGGTAACAATCTCCTCGAACCATAATCATTTCATTACCGTCGGGGTCGGTTATAAGATCCTCTTCTTTTGCCCTGAAAGACTCTTTTATTGATGTAATAGGAATTGTATATGTAGAATTGCTTACCCGTATATTCATACCGTCTATTATTGCCAGAGTGAGCGGTATTCTTATAGTCATAGTCGTGCCTTCACCTGCTATGCTGTCCACATTAACTACTCCGCCTATTTTCTCTATGTTGTTTGACACAACATCCATACCTACTCCTCTGCCTGAAAACTCAGTAACATTTTCCTTAGTAGAAAATCCCGGCAAGAATATCATTGAAAATATTTCCCTATCGGGAATTTCCCTGTTTATATCCTGAATAAGTCCGTGATCAAGTGCTTTCTGGAGAATTTTTTCCTTATTTAATCCTCTTCCGTCATCCTTGACGATTATTATTACTTCTCCGCCTTCATTTCTGGCTTCAAGGGTTATTTTACCTTTTTGACTCTTACCGTTTTTTATTCTTTCTTCCTTTGTTTCAATACCGTGATCTAATGAATTTCGAATAAGATGCATAAGAGGGTCGGAAATATTCTCTATTATGTTCTTGTCAACCTCTGTTGTTTCACCTAATATTTCCAATTCCACGTCTTTATCCAGTTTTTTACACATATCTCTCACAATTCTATGCATCTTCTGAAATGTTGCAGATAAAGGCACCATTCTTATGGACATAACAATATCCTGCAGCTCTCCCGTAATCTTCTTGAGCTGACTGGCCGCCTTATTAAAGTTGTCGAGACTCAAACCCTTTAAATCGGGATTACTGGTAACCATAGCTTCAGAAATGAAGTTATGCAATAATGTTTTATTAGCCTGTTCCTTTTCTTTCTCCTTTTCAGTGCGGACAGCTTCAGGCGTAATTGATCTATCACTTTCCAAATCAATAACAGGCTTTTTCTTATTTACATTTGCCGTATCGTTATTATCTACAACTTCCAGCTCAAGCTTTTTTAAGAAAATTGTTTCATTAAGAATATTTTCAATTTCTTCATATGTTTTGTCGCTGTAAAATTGCATTTTAAAGCCGTTTTCCCTTATAAACCGGGTACTTTCTTCGTTTTCTATAACATCTTCAGGCTCACACATAATATCCTGTGCAATGTTCTTTAAAGAATGCATAACGGTAAAAGCTCTGATGTTCTCCATTTCGCATCCTTCTTCAAAATATATGACAGCTTTATAAAGTGTTTTTTCGGAATTGTCACTCAAGCTGCGAGTGATAAAATACTTCTGTTTTTTACCTTCATCTTTTTTCTCATCTGTATTCTCTTGTATGGCATTACCTCCGCCATCACCCTTCAATTCTGTCAGATATGCCTTAATAATATTTACCGACTCATCCGGATTGCCATCCGGCTCGACTCCTCTTTCAATTTTGGAAAGTTCTTCTTTAATAAAATCCGTACATGAAAGAACTAAATCGCTTAGCTTCATATAATCAACATTTTCAGGCTTGTATTCCCTCAAATAGAAAAATAAATCTTCTATAGAGTGGGCAAGCGTGGAAATTCCATTGAAGAGCATCATAGCCGATGAGCCTTTAATTGTGTGCATAATTCTAAAAATCTCATTAATGGCCTCTTGCGAGCAGCAGTTGGATTTTTCACTGTTTATAACTACCTGCTCCATTTGTTCAAGAAGCTGGTTTGTTTCAAATTTATACATTTCAAGCATAGGCTCTCTGAAGCTATTAGACAATAAAACCACCCCTTCCTCCGTTAAATCATCACAGTGAATTTAAGACCTTCAGCACATGTTCTTCTTTAAACGGTTTAACTATAAAATTCTTTGCTCCTGCAACAACCGCATCTCTCACATATGATTCCTGACCCATAGCAGACACAATTACCACCTTTGCTTGAGGGTCTACTTCCTTAATCTTTTTTGTTGCCTCTATTCCATCAAGTACAGGCATCGTTATATCCATAGTGACAATGTTAGGGTTAAGTTCCATATACTTCTGAATAGCTGCAGCACCATTATCAGCTTCTCCAACAACTGTAAATCCATTCTTTTCAAGCATCAATTTTAATGAAGTCCTCATAAATGCTGCATCATCAACTATAAGTACACTTGCCATATAATCACTCTCCCGGATTAGTATAGTTATATGATTTGTTTGAAAAAAATTACATTATGTAGTATTATATTTAAATCGGTAATTATATTTTGCAATTATCAATAATCAGTTTACATTTTTAATTGCAAAACATTTTCCTTGATTATGTTATATAGAGAATTAATGGAAAATTTTTTTACCGATAGA
>Ga0179952_1057075_pt1 | contig 11283 bp, 8 predicted proteins | sample AD_JPNMR1_sludge_FD_135928 | JGI IMG/M metagenome (GOLD analysis project Ga0179952, IMG submission 135928) | Metatranscriptome of active sludge microbial communities of municipal wastewater-treating anaerobic digesters from Japan -... | ecosystem: Engineered > Bioreactor > Anaerobic > Digestate...
GCAACTCACCAGTATCTGTTTCTTTACCTCATGCTCTATGGTCTTTCTTATGTGTTTATCCAGGTCGTGGGAGGGTGTAAGCCCCTGTGCCCTCTCTACCTTTATGGTCATATGGTCTTTACCACTCTTTTCCTTTCTGTAAAGGATTATCTGATATTCGCTCCCCACCTCCTTGATGCTGGAGAGTATCTGGTCAATATGGCTTGGATAGATGTTGACAGCCCTGAATATGAACATGTCATCTGAGCGGCCAAGTATCCTATCATGCCTCGGCATGATGCTGCCGCAGGGGCACTCCCCGGACATAAGCCTTGTTAAATCCCTTGTCCTGTATCTTATTAGGGGCACTGCCTCTTTCCTCAGGGTTGTTACTACCATCTCCCCTACCTCTCCCTCTGGGACAGGCTCAAGGGTGTCAGGGTTTAGTATCTCCAGTATATAATAGTCTGCCCAGTAGTGGATGCCGGTATGATAGCGACAGTCAAGGCCTGTCCCTGGTCCATATAGCTCGGTCATACCTGGTATATCGAAAAGCTGGTCATAGGCAACGCCTGAGAGCTCGGATATCCTCTTTCTCATGGCATCGCTTGACCTCTCAGAGCCGAATATCATCTTTTTTAATGCTATCTTTCCCCTCAAGCCCCTCTTCTCTATCTCTTCAGACATGAGAAGACCCATGGAGGCAGTGCAGCACATAGCTGTTGTCCCGAAGTCCTCAAGGAACTGACACTGCATGTCCGTATTGCCGGGGCCTATGGGGATTGACATGGCGCCAAAACGCTCGCAACCATTCTGGAAGCCCCAACCTGCTGTCCATACACCGTATCCCACTGCTATCTGTATCCTGTCCTCTACAGTACAGTCTGCATAGGAGTAGCAACGGGCAAACATATTCGCCCAGTCATCCACATCCTTGGCAGTGTAGCAAAGGACCTTCCTCTTACCCGTTGTCCCGCTTGAGGCATGGATTCGGATAACCTTTTCCATAGGGACACTCAAAAGAGGGAAGGGGTATCCCTCCTGCAGGTCTTTACTGGTTGTAAAGGGCAGCTTTCTTATGTCATCCAGTGACTTGATATCCTTTGGTTTTACCCCTGCCTCATCGAATTTTTTCCTGTAGGTAGCAGAGCCATTGTAGGCATGATTGACTGTCCATTTCAGGCCTTCAAGTTGGAGCGCCTTTAATTCCTTCTCTGTCTTCACCGTGGCATCAAAAGGTCTTTCCATATCTTACACCCTCCTCTATTGACTTTTTCCTATTTATATTTTTTCCCTGAGTTTTTTTGTCTCCCCCCAGTCTATCTCTTTTGTCTCAGGGTTTATAACAACACCGTAATCCTGTCTGGCGCTCTCTATGCTCACATAACCCTCTATAACGTCGTGTAGTACCATTTCAGGGTCTCGCTCAAAGGGGTTCCCGTATCCACCGCCACCAGGTGCATCTATTACAATCACATCCCCGGGTTTTAACTGGGTTAGACCGTATGGGTTTCCAGGGGTTTCATTTACAAGGAACTGTGCCTTCCTCCCTGGCCTGCCGTCAAAGAGACCCTCGGCAGGGTAAACGTATCTCCCGGCCTGGATGCCGAGGTTTACAGGGGGTATAGGTGCATATTCATCATCAGGTATTCTAAAGACCTCCCTCTTGCCGAGACCGCCCTTCATCCTCCCGGGCCCACCGGAGTCTGTGAGGAGTTCTCTTTTTTTCTACAATAAGGGGCGTGTCACTCTCGAATATCTCTACAGGGGTATTTGCCCCGTTGGCAGGGAATATATAGACATAGTTGCCGTCGTTATTGGCACCGGCACCCATACCTCCCCCCCTTATAATAACCGAGTGCCAGGGGCTCCCATCCTTTCTCCTTCCGTAGAATACATTCATGGCAGCAGGTGTGCCCCCTGAGCCTGCTATTACCTTATTGGGCAATACACCGGATAGGGCACGGTATATAATCTCTGTCATAAAGTGGCCTATCTGCATCCTTGCTGCCACTGCTGCAGGGAATCTACAGTTAACCACAGTACCTTCAGGTGCAGTGAGTTTTATAGGTCTTGCACAGCCGTCATTATTGGGTATGTCAGGGGCGAACATGCTCTTTATCGCCATAAATACATAGGCGTATGTGAAATTATAGACCACATTCCCTCCCCAGTTCACCTGCGGGGAAGAACCGTCTAAATCAATTATGATATTACTTTCATTGACCTCTACCTTGGCATTTATGACTATGTCCTGGTTGCCCTTTGTCTGCTCTATTATACCCTTTGCACTGTATACACCCCGGGGTATCTTCTGTATCTCCTCCCTCATACTCCTCTCTGTGAGACCAATAATCTGGTCTGCCAGGTCATCGAGATTTTCCAGGTTGCTCTCCTTGAGCATCTGGCATATCTTTTCAGAGCATACATAATTGGCAGCAATCTGGGACCTTATATCGCCTATGACCTCCTCAGGGGTCCTCACATTCCACCTTATCATTTCAAGAACTGATTCATTGAGGACACCTCTATCATAGAGCTTTACAAGGGGTATAAAGAGTCCCTCCTCAAAGACATCATGGTTATCCGAGGCAACCCGGCCGCCTATATCCGAGTGGTGGAAGACACAGGCAGTAAAAGCCACAAGCTGGTCTTTGTAAAATATAGGGCTCATGACGCACACATCGTTTAGGTGCCCTGCCAGTGCCCAGGGGTCGTTTGTTATGAACACATCTCCGGGGCTGTAATAGTCAGGAGGGAACTTGTTGACAAGGTTTTTTATGCCCAGTGCCATGGCACCTGACTGACCAGGGGTGGCAAATGTCCCCTGGGCAAGCTCCCTGCCAAATCTATCTGTAAACATACACGTATAGTCATGGGCATCCCTTAGCAGGCTTGAGAATGCTGTCCTTGCAACACTTGAATCTGCCTCGTCTACTATAGAGATAAGCCTACGCCATAAAATCTCAAGGGTTATGGGATCAAACACAGCAGCCATTATCTTACCTCCTTAAGGTCAATCCATAGGAATCCATAGTCATCCATCCTCACATATGCATCCTCACCAACTATAAGGGTTGACTCTCTCTCCTCTATGATGGCCGGGCCATTGAAACCTGCACCCGGGAATAGTTTGTATCTGTCATAGACTGTATAGGGTATGAAATCCTTTGCTATATTAGAGTATGCAGGTCTTGTCCCCTTTATGGCAGCATCTATGGTCTGGTCTTTCTTTTTCTCGAGTCTTGGGAGCTGCAAGAGCCTCTCAGGTAAGGACGCCCTTATCTTGAAATTTATGAACTCTACCTCTGAGTCAGGGTATGTCCTGCCGTATAGCTTTTCATATACGTCATCAAAGAGCCGTCTTATCTGCTCCCTATTGTGTCCCCTGAAGTCACCGGGGGGTGCAGGTATATTGACCTCAGAACCCTGTCCTACAAAACGCATATCCAGGGAGCGATCAAATCGAATAGTCTCTTCCCCTGATTCCTTCTTCAGTATCTGGACTGCCTCTTTTTCCATATCCAAGAATATATTCTCAATATCAGCAAAGTCCACACTGTTTAGGGCCACCTTATGACTCCTCACAAGGTCGAATGCCCTGGGTGCTGTAAAGAAACCCATGGCAGAGCCCACACCGGCATTGGGCGGCACTATAAGACGGGGTGCCTCAAGTTTCTTGGCAAGGCCGTATGCATGGACAGGGCCTGCGCCACCGAATGCAGCTATAGTTACTATCTTGGGGTTGCCACCCTTTTCTGCTATATGTGTCTTGGCTGCTGCTGCCATTGTCTCGTTTATCAGGTCATGGATACCCCATATGGCCTGGACAAAGGATACCCCCAGTGGCTTTGCAATCTTTTCCTCTACGCCACGTCTTGCAGACTCCTTGTCGAGCCTCATTTCACCGCCGAGAAAATAGTTCTCGTCGAGATAACCAAGGAGGAGGTCTGCATCGGTTACGCAGGGTTCTGTTCCTCCCCTTCCATAGCAGATAGGTCCCGGGTCTGCACCAGAACTCTCCGGCCCTACCTGTAGTGTCCCGAGTTTGCTTACCTTGGCGATACTGCCGCCTCCTGCACCTATCTCCATTAAATCAACAACAGGGACCTGGATGGTCAGCCCGCTTCCCTTCATAAATCTCTGGACACGGCCTACCTCAAAGGTGGGGACGACCCCGGCAACCCCTTTTTGTATAAGGCATGACTTGGCTGTTGTCCCGCCCATATCAAAGCAGAACATCTCAGGGATGTTGAAGTGCTTTCCGTAGTATTGACCTGCAATGACTGCGGCAGTAGGACCTGACTCTATTATCCTTACCGGGAACTCTGCTGCTGTCTCTACTGATGTGATACCGCCGCTACTTAACATGATAAAGAGTTTACCCCTGAACCCGATGGATGCAAGCCTATCTGATAGTTTGGAGAGATAGCGGCCTGTTAGGGGTTTTACATAGGCATTTGTTACAGTGGTGCTTGTCCTCTCATATTCCTTTATCTGTGGGAGGACACGATAGGATATGGATGTGGAGACCCACGGTGCCTCCTCCTTGATAATCTCCTCTATCATCTTTTCATGGACAGGATTTTCAAAGGAGTTTATAAGACAGACAGCAATGGATTCTACCCCCATATCAATGAGGCTTTTTACTGCCCTTCTGGCGTCCTCATGGTCTAAGGGTTTAAGTATTGTGCCGTCGCTCCTTATCCTCTCGTCCACCTCCACCCTGTATCTCCTCGGGACAAGGGGTTTTGGGAACTCAGCGAATATATCGTAGGGTGCATAGCGTATCTCCCTACCTATCTCCAGGATGTCCCTGAAGCCTTTTGTTGTTATAAGCCCTGTTCTTGCACCCTTTCTCTCGATGATGGAGTTTATGACGAGGGTGGTACCGTGTATGAGCTCGTCGAGCTTACCCACAAAATCCGGTGTTGTCTTTTCCAGGGCCCTGATACCCTCTTCAACAGCATCAGATGGGTCCCGGGGTGTTGTAAGACACTTGCCTGTCTTTATCTCCCCTGTCTCATCGTCTAATAGAACAAAATCTGTAAATGTGCCTCCTATGTCGCAGCCCAAGCGAAAATGCTTATCTCTCATATAACCTCCGCATATAAAATAAGGTTTTAAGGTTTTTGGGTAATGGCAATACCATTAACCCTTCTCCTTATCCCTTGATTCTACTATCTCAGAACAGGCTCGGTTCCTGGAACTCTCCAAATATCTGCCTGAATACGCCTGTCATCTCCCCTAATGTTGCATATGCCTTACAACAGTCAACAAGATAGGGCATGACATTCTTGCCCTCCCTTGTGGCATTCTCCAGTGCCTTGAGGGTCCTTGCCACCTCGCTGGAAGACCTCTCCCTTTTTACCTGTTTGAGGCTCTCTATCTGTTTCTCTGCAGATTCGTAGTTGTATTCATGGAGTTCCACCTCCATGGACTCACCTTCCTTATAGATGTTCACACCGACCTTTAAGAGTTCCCCGGATTCTATGCCTTTTTCCACCTCATATGCCTGCCTTGCCACCATCCTCTGGGCGTAACCATCGGCAACAGCCTTTATTATCCCCCCATAACTCTCTATCTTGAACATCTCCTCTTCTATCTTCTGTTCCATCTGCTTTGTGATGGTCTCTATAAAATAGCTCCCTGCAAGGGGGTCAACGGTGTCTCTAAGGCCTACCTCATCCATGAGTAGCTGGAGTGTCCTCAGCGATATGAGTGCAGAGTGGGGTGTTGGTATGGTGTATGCCTCATCATAACTGCACAGGGCTGTTGTCTGTGCCCCTGATAAGGCAGCCACAAGGGCATAGTATGCACCCCTCATTATGTTATTTTCAGGCTGTGCCTTTGTGAGACCGTAGCCACCGCCACCGAAAAGCCCCCTCAGGAAAAGGTTTTGAGGCTTCTTGACGCCGTATCTCTCTTTGAGGTTTCTCGCCCATAGCTTTCTTGCTGCCCTGAATTTGGCTATCTGCTCCCACATATTGCCGAAGACATTGAGATTAAAGGAGAATCTGCCTACAAAGTCATCCACATCATAGCCCCTTGCTATGACATTGTCTATATATGCATTGGCAATGAGTATGGCAAAGGCAATCTCCTGGGCAGGTGTTGCCCCTGACTCACGGATGTGATAGCCGCAGACACTTACAGGGTTTGTCCTGGGCAGGACCTTCATGGAATACTCTATGGTATCACCTATGAGTTTCACAGCAGGCTCTACAGGGAATATCCATGCGCCCCTGCCTATCATCTCCTTGAGGATGTCATTCTGCGGTGTTGCAGATATAACCTTTGGGTCATAACCGTATTTCTCTGCTACTGCCTGATACATGGCAAGCATGATGGAGGCAACGGCATTTATGGTAAGGCCACTCCCTATCTTATCGAGCCGGATGTCCTTAAAGGCAATCTCAAAGTCCCTTAAGGTATCCACAGCCATCCCAACCCTTCCTACCTCTCCCTCTGCCATTTCATCATCAGAGTCATAACCCATCTGGGTAGGCAGGTCAAAGGCCACATTAAGGCCTGTCTGGCCGTGGGATATCATGAGTTTAAACCTCTCGTTGGTCTCCTGGGGTGTGCCAAAGCCGGTATACTGCCTTGTTGTCCATGCCCTTGAGCGGTATCCCAGGGGGTGGATACCCCTTGTATATGGGTAATTACCCGGGTCTGCCAGGTCTTTTTCATAGTCAAACCCTATTGCAGCAAGGTCAGATGGGGAGTATGATGGTTTTACATGTATCCCTGATTCGTATATTACATCTATAATCTGGTCTTTTTCATCCTTTATATATCTTGCTACAGCCATATATCCTCCTTAAGCCTTTTTCACATTATTTTTTATAAACTCGATAGTCTCTGCCAGTGGTGTGCCGCCAGGGAATACGCCTGCAACGCCTATCTCTTTCAGTTTTGGTATATCCCTTGAAGGTATGACCCCTCCCACAAGCACCATCTTATCGGTGATGCCTTTTTGTCTTATCTTCTCCATAAGCTTCTGGGTGATGGGTATGTGGGCACCTGTCATGATGGACAGGCCTATGACATCCACATCCTCCTGTATGGCTGTGTTTATAATCTGGTCAATCGTCCTGTGTAGCCCTGAGTATATTACCTCCATCCCTGCCTCTTTCAGGGCCTGGGCAACAACCTTGCCGCCTCTGTCATGGCCGTCCAGGCCTGGTTTTGCTATCAAGACCTTTATCCTCTTTTCATTATCTCCCATAAGATCCTCCAAAAATGCTGTTTTTACCTTTTTCAGGTAAGATACATTATGTCTTGAGACACTCCCTTGCAATTAATGTCTTTAGTATCTCTGATGTGCCGCCTCCAAAAAGCAGGAACCTTGCATCACGGAAATATCTCTCCACTGGATACTCGTGTGCTATCCCATAGGAACCGTATATCCTTGTTGCCTGATCAACGACAAAGCTGGCTGTCTCGGTAGAATATAGCTTTGCCATAGCTGCCTCTTTTTTTGCCTGCTTTCCATTGTCTTTCAGCCATGCAGCATAGTAGGTGAGGAGCCATGCACTCCTTATCCTCGTCTCCATCTCTGCAATCTTGTCCTGGATAAGCTGAAAATTCCCTATGGACCTGCCGAATGCCTCCCTCTGTTTGGAATACATAACTGCAGACCTGTATGCGCTTTTAGCAAGCCCTATGCCGAGTCCGGCTATCATGACCCTTATCTCGCTTAAGATGGATTCAAGATACTGGGCGCCCTTGCCCTCCTCTCCCAATAGATTAGAGGCTGGGATTGTGCATTCATCGAATATGAGTTCCCCCGTAACAGACCCTCGGGCAGACATCTTTTCTATCTTTTGGCCTGTATAAAAGCCCGGTGTCCCTTTCTCTACAAGAAAGAATGCAAGACCATTTATGCGTTTTGCCGGTTCTACAGAGGCAACCACTGTTACAAAATCTGCAACCTCTGCATTGGTTATCCAGAGCTTTCTGCCCTTTAATATATATACATCACCCTTTTTTATAGCCCTCGTCTTTATAGCACCGAGGTCTGAGCCGCAGTCAGGTTCTGTGAATGCAATGGTACCTATCTTCTCCCCGCGGATAGCAGGGATTAACACCCTTTCTTTAATATCCCTGTTGCCAAAACGGAAGAGGAAATCAGTGCCCATGAGGCACTGCATGGTTGCTATGGCGGCAAATGAAATGGATACACTGGCAAGCTCTTCGGCGAATATGGTGAATGTGGTGCAGTCTGCACCCATACCGCCTATCTCTTGTGGGTATCTCATACCATAGTAACCCAGATTGCCGATTTTTTTGAATATCTCATGGGGAAAGGCATCTTCCTGGTCTATCGTGGCTGCATGGGGGGCAACAATCTCGTTTAAGGTCTTTGTAAACTGTTCCCTGAAAAAGACCTGCTCCTTTGAAAAGCTAAAATCCATGGATAATATCCTTTGCTTGATATGTCAGTCAGGGAGCATAATATCTGCTACCCTGGATACTGCACTATAGAGGTCTATCTCCCTGTTCTCCACCATCTTTACTATATCTTTAATCTCACCACTACCTGCCCATTTTTTCATTGCCTTTGCCCATAGCTCCTCCTTGAGGAACAAGAACATGAGTTTTTTGAGCTTCTCAGCCCTGTATTCCCCCAGGGGGTTGTTTTTTTTAAGGTATTCGAGGTGTGATTCAACAGCACCTATAATAGTGTCTATCCCTTCACCTCTTTGTGCCTGTGCCATTATAACCGGGACCTGCCAGTCCTTTTTGTCAGAAGAGATGACATGGGCTTTTATATCTTTTGTTGCCTCCTGGGCCCCAGGCATATCAGATTTATTTATGACTATTATATCACCTATCTCAATAATCCCTGCCTTCATGAGCTGGACATCATCGCCGTAATCTGGGGTAAAGACCGTGATAACCGTATCGCAGACCGATGATATCTGGACCTCTGTCTGACCTGCACCTACGCTCTCTATTATTATTACATCTTTACCAAGCCCCTCAAGGACATATACAGCCCCTATTGTTGCCCTTGCTATCCCGCCTGGGTAGCCCCTATGGGCCATAGACCTTATAAATATACCCTCTATGTTTTCAGCGCCCCTCATCCTTACCCTGTCACCGAGGAGGGCGCCATTACTTTTTATACTTGTGGGGTCTATGGCAATGATGCCTGTTTTTTTACCCGTCTCTGAGAATTTTATGGCAAGTTTGTCAATAATGGTGCTCTTACCTGCCCCTGGTGCCCCTGTGATACCGATAATATGGGCCTTACCTGTGTGGGGGAATAGCTCGGCTATGGCTTTATATCCCTCTTCTTTGCCTTCTTCTATCATGGATATGAGGCGGGCTGCACTGGCCTCATTACCATCAAGTATTTTTTTTATAAGCTCCATATATCGAGGTATCTTTTTTAAGCTTCCTTTTTATAAGATTTTTACCCCTTGTAATATGTTTCCTGATGAGGTTTTCAACCTGTGAGGCCTTTTTTAATTTCATCAATTTAATCATTTCTTTGTGGTCCTGTATGGATATCTCTGCCATACCGGAAAATCGGAAGATTATCTTCCTGAACCTGTATATGAAGTCCCTCAAATCATTAATGATGTTGTATAGCCTTTCGCTTTTTGCTGTCCTGTAGAGTCTGTCATGGAATTCTGTATTGAGGCGGACAATCTCCTCCATGTCCTGGGCCTTCATACACTCCTCTTCCCTGTGGACAATCTCCTCGAGGGCTGAGATATCCTCCTCTTTTGCCTTTAGTGTGGCTAGATAACCTGCATAACCCTCAAGCACGCCCCTTATGCCAAAGACCTCATCTATATCTTCGTCAGTTATCAAACTCACGGCAAAACCACCCCTGGGCAGTTTTCTTATAAGTCCTTCTTTTTCCAGTTTCTGTATGGCCTCCCTGATGGGTGTCCTGCTTGTGCCCATCTCTTCGGCAAGCTTCTCCTCTATGAGTCTTTTATTGGGCTCCAGGTCTCCGTTTAAGATGAAGGCCTTCAGATTCTTATATACCTGTTCCCTTAAAAACCTTCCTTTCCTTATAGCTGGACCACTATCTGAATATTCCATCTTGCCCCCAGGGAAAATTTTTATTAGATAATCTTCTTTGCCCTCATATCCTCAAGCTGTTGTTTTGTATAACCAAGTGTCTCGCAGTATATCTTTTCATTATGCTCACCAAATCGGGGAGGGAAGGGGAGTTTTCTGTTTACAGCCTTTACAAAGCTTGTTGTAAAAGGCGGTGGGGCAAGATAGATTGTAAGGCCTGTCTTTTCGTCTGTTGATGACAGCATCTCCTCTTTTACATAGGGGTCTTCTAAGACCTCCTCTATGGAGTTTACCCTTGATATGGGGATGGTAGCGGCTGTGAATAGTTTAATAAGGTCATCGGTAGTATAATTTTTGGTTATAGCCTCGATAGCCTTGTTGAGGTTGTCAACATCCTTGATCCTGCCTTCATTGCGGGCGTATTCAGGTCTGGCGAGGGAGGCAAAGCCCTCTATCTGGAGCATCCTCTCCCACTGTATATCATTTCCAACAGCGATGTAGGCATAGCTGTCCTTTGTCTTGTAGACGCTTACAGGGGCAAAGAATTCATGGGTATTTCCCCTTCTCGTTATCTTTTTGTTGAATGATTTTGTCTGGGTAATAGGTACTGTAAGCCATGAGGTTGTGCTCTGGAACATGGATAAATCAATCCTTGAGCCTTCACCGGTCACTGCCCTTTTATAAAGGGCCTTCATGATAAGGCCATAGGCATGTTCACTCGTCCCCATATCAGGTAAAGGCACCCCGAGGACATATGGGGGGCCGTCTTTATCACCTGTGAGGTCCATGAGACCACCCCTTGCCTGGAGTATGGGGTCGTATGCAGCCTCGTTGCTCTGGGGACCAAATCCTGTAAGACCTACCCATATGATGTCTTTTTTTATAGACCTCACTGTGTCATAGTCTATCCCGAGCTTCTTATAGTTTCTTGGAAGCTGGTTTGTGGCGAATATATCTACTTTTAATTCAGTAAGAAGCCTTTTGAATACCTCTGCACCCTCAGGTGTCCCCAGATCCAGTGTGATGGCCTCTTTATTGCAGTTGATGGCAAGGAAATAGGTATACATCCTGTCCTCGTTTAGCCTGTTTTCACCGACCCTCCTGTTTGGGTCGCCGTATACAGGGTGTTCCATCCTTATTACCCTTGCACCATCCAGCGATAACCTATAGGAAAGATAAGGTAGAACCGTTGCCTGTTCAAGAGAAAGGACTGTAATGTTTTTAAAGATTTCATGGTCTTCCATAATTACCCCCTTTGCA
>Ga0179952_1276438_pt1 | contig 11089 bp, 7 predicted proteins | sample AD_JPNMR1_sludge_FD_135928 | JGI IMG/M metagenome (GOLD analysis project Ga0179952, IMG submission 135928) | Metatranscriptome of active sludge microbial communities of municipal wastewater-treating anaerobic digesters from Japan -... | ecosystem: Engineered > Bioreactor > Anaerobic > Digestate...
AAAAAAGACTTTGATACAGCTAACCTTTCACGAAAGTCAAAAATAAAGCAAAATACCCTAAGGTATGCCGCGATATTGGGCAATATCAAGGGGCATTTTTGATGTTCGTAATAGTAATGGTGTAATGTAGACATTTAATTGGATCTTGTAGATAAAATACTTATATAGGAGGAAGGGCATTATATATGGTACGGACGGAGAAAAATAAGTATTTGAGGCTATTTATCAGAAGATCATTGAAGTATTTCATGATATTGCTGTTCATCATTTTTCTGACAATACCTTTAGTATTGACGTCCTATCAACTTGTGAAAAGAAATACCATTAACAGCAGTTATGCCAAACTAGATGAGGGCCTTCGTACATTGGAATTCCAAATGATGAAGCTGAAGAGTATTTCGAATATATTGCTGAGTGATACTAACTTTACCCAATTGCTATTGCTAAAGGGATTACCACAAAGCGAAAATTATGTGGACATTAATACTGTGCAAAGAAAATTACGAGAACTGTGCTTAGAAGAGGAATTTCTATCCAATGTGTATATTCTCTTTAAAGATAACCCTATTTTCATATCCAACTACATATCTTCCGATAATTATGAAGCTGTTTATCCGCAATTTGTCGACATTAAGGGCCAGACTGCAGAGGAGTGGCGTCAGGAGCCTTTCCAGGAGAAGTACATAATGAAAGTCTTGCCGCAGCAACAGGTTTATTCAAAATACTATGACAACAACTATTTTGAAGGTATCCCTTGTATGATCAATAACTCACATTTCAGCACCATTAATTTAGCAAGTTCCATCATAGGCATTATTGATACCAGATACCTTTTAAATACGATGTTAGATAAGGATATTTTAGAAAGCGGTTTTGCCTACATCGCAAATAGCGAGGGTGATATCATTTTCAGACATCACTATAAAAATGAAGATCGATTGCAAAAGGTAACGAACCTGGATGAGATCGAGTTTGATGCGAGAAGGTACCTAATAGTTACGGCAGAAAGCACCAAACTGGGGTTGCAATCCGTGGCAGGAATTCCTGTAGATATTTTCCAAAAAAACATTGCTTCCATGATTAGGCTTGTTTTTCTATACAGCATGATCGGTATTTGTACTATTCTCATTGCATCCATCTGCTTTTCCGTGAAAGAAACGCTTTCAATAAGAAAGCTCATTGATGCTGCTGCCAATATTTCTCATATTTCCTTTAATAGCAAAAATAATGAATACTCTTATATCAATAATGTCATACGGAAAATCGGAGATATGAATGCGGAGCAATCAAACCACATTCACACGCTGAACAATTCCATTAAAGCCCTTGTCCTTGAGAATCTGTTTACTTTGGGTGTCTATACGAAAAGGGAAGAAAAAGAAATACTGAGTTATTTTAATAACAGCTTTCATTTGTTTTGCGTAGTCAAGATACGCCTTTTTGATAATACAACGGAGACGCTGGACTCAAACATAAAATCAGAAATTGAAAAGGCCTTAAAAGCTAGCGTCACCCACCAATATGTACTGCTGAATTTTCATCAGGAGGATATTGTCCTTGTGATCTTTTTTGACGAGACAGACAATTGCGATGTTGAAATATTGAGGAACAGACTGCAGGATAAATTATATGAGGTTATCCATAGTGTGAGTAAGAACCACGGGCCACACCCTGTGATGGCGATGGGAGTGAGTATGATCGTATCCGGTGTGAAAAATGCAAGAAACGCCTATCTTCAAGCGAGTTACGCAATAAACTCCAATCAGAATTCATTATCCAATGAAGTGTACTTCTATAATACGCCAAAAAGTACTTTCAACAAGAGGATTTTTGATATTGGAGAGCTTCTCAAGCTCTACAATGTCATCTTAAGCGGAGATAAAAAGCTTATTCTGCAAATTTGCAACGGTATGTTTGAATCTGTTACCAAAAGCTATTTGAGCGAACAGGAACAACTGCAAGTTTTCTTTACACTTCGACAGACGGTGTATAATGCCTATATAGAAATAACAAGCGGCCATATGGATGAAGCTACCGGTGAAGGTAACAGCTTTCCGGAGTATGTTCCCCATAAAAGTATGGAAGAGCAATTTAATGAGTTGATAGAATTCACCATTAGCCTTTGCGACATTGTTGATGCCAATAAGCGGAGTAATAATGAAAAATTAAAAGAAAGAATTATTGATTACATTGAAATGAATTACCACAATATGGATCTTACAGCAGATCGCATTGCAGAAGAAATGTTGATTTCAGAAAAATATGTGTTTGCTTTTATAAAGGAGCAAACGGGAAAAAGCTTGGGGAAATATATCGAGGACACGAGGATATCCAAAGCAGAAGAGTATCTGGCCCGTACAGAGTATACAAACAAAAAGATAGCACAGGTTTGCGGTTTCGGGAGTGAAAACACATTTTATCGGGCCTTTGCCAAAAAGCATGGTATTTCTCCAACTGTCTGGCGAAAAAATTGCAGGAAGTAGTGCAGAATGTACGAGCAGGTGGCTTTCTCATAATAAATATTACTACATGATAGTCTTTTTAAAAATTGATAGAGATGGATATTACTCCGTGAGGTAAAAAACTCATAGTGTTGATTGCAAGAAAGGATGTGGACCTCTATTATAAAAGCAGAGTTACCATACGCCTCATTGACTGGAGATCATATGATAATGAGGGCCCAAAGGTTACTCTCAAATTTTATAGTTTGCAAGGAGGTGTCCACCGATGCACGGGAAAGTCGGTTGAGAGCAGGTAATTCGAAACAAAAATAAAAACGCTTCATAAAAAGCATGAAGCGTCATATTGGGTGGTGACTAAAATTCGCCTTCTACCTGTTTATCCTGTTAATTACGTAACTGACAAAAACACTGTTATTACGGACGGAAGCTTTCACATAAACAGGTAAACAGATATGCTGGCCAAGTGGGAAATAGCTTTCAGGCTTCCAATGCGTAACATTGTAAGTTGTGAACTCATCGTTAATACGATAGGTGACGACTTCAGTATTATCGCTGCCTACAAAACGTTTAGAACGGCCTACTACAGAACCGGTTAATAACAGGCCTTTTCTATCCATTCCCTGACTGTCTGAATGCATTTTTGACCAACTCCTTTCTGACTTGATAAGTCGTTATAGTATGCTATTACCAATTGGGTACTGGTTGAAAATCCAAGGTTCTTCAGACGGGTAGTAATATTACTAGGCAAGCCCATTTTCTCAATGGGTAGATTTGGTACCTCCGGTGCTCTGTAGAAATTGTAATGCTCATAGGAAAAGGGTACTGCTTTTAAATTTACGTAATATAGTCCAAGAACAAGCCGTCGGGCTACTGCGCCACATGCTTTCTTTCAACCACCTTTGGTATGGCGTCGGTATATTTGATAGCCCCACTGCCCTATGAGTTCAGATCTGCGTTGGATTAAAGTGCTGGCAGCTTTAGTCAGCATGGCGTGAAGGGTTTGATTTCCTTTACGCCTTGTATATGATGTTACTTTACCAGCTGACACTTTTAGAGATGGGTCGCATCCGCAATAGGCAGCAATTTGCTTAGCGGTTTTGAAGCGGGTAGGTGTAACAATTTCGGCTAGCCACACTAAAGCTGTTATAATTCCTATGCCAGGCACAGTAGTAAGTAATTTTAGTAGTTTGTCACCAGGTATAAGTAGTCCACCTTCGGTTTCCCAACTAATTGTTTTTGCTTTTGCTAAGGCAAGTTTTTCGTAATGCTTGGCCATTTGTCTGTACTCATCATACTGCTTGTAAAGGTCAGGACAAAGAAGCTTGATGGAATCAGGAAGTCCAGCCGGGCAGATACCGGGAATATCGTCATGAATGATGTTGTTGCACATATCTTCAATGGCAGCTCGGTTGATTGCACCGGTTACAGAACCATCCCGGCCCAGAGTATGTCCAAAGCGTAGTACAATGTTATTTAATCTGTTGGCGATTAAAGTACTGGATTTGATGTGGTAATTGCGCTGATTCATCAAGACCCTTAATTCCTGTACATCATCTGAAATGATGAATGACTTTGGCCATAAACCTGTAATACTGTGATATGCAAGCAACTGAGCATCAAGCCTGTCTGTTTTCCGGCGGGAAGGTGATGCAAGCAATGGATTAACAATTGAAGGGCATCCCCCAAACGCTTTAAGAATTGGCAAGTGGTAGATACCGGTTGACTCAATGGTATAGTGAAGAGGTTCAGGCTCTACTGTCGGAACAGACTTATCTTGTATGGTTGTTATTACCCATTCCTTTGCACGCAATAGGCTGTTCCAATCAGTATCAAAGCATTGCTCAAACTTGTGGATATTTGGACCGATATGGACGAGGACGCATACTTGAATGAATTTGCTATGAGTATCAATGCCTACTCCATATTCCTTCAGTGCTTGGACAACATCTTCATTTTCTAAAGTTTGTTTAATTAATTGGTAATCAGACGTAAAATCACCACCCTTAGTAAAGTAAAGTTTTGGAGGTTAAGAATTATTCATTGGCAACATAAGCAAAACGAAAAGGTTGACCTTTTCGCTTTGCTGATATTCCAATGCTACACAATTGGGGATTTGTTACGAAAATCTATGGTGTTTCACTCTCTTTTGCCTGATTCAATAAATAATAGCTAATCAACGCTATCTTCAACGGTTCTACACTGCTTAGTAGGGGCAGTATGAACAACTCTCCTGTTTGGGCTATAAGTGATGCACCATGACTTTATCGTTTACCCCAGCCACCAGCCTCCTTATCTGCAATCAAAGTTGCAATAGTTTATATCGTGGTCTACTTTATAGATTTAAAAAATTACCTTTGAATGGACATTAATTTTAAAATAAAAATGAGCTATGAAATTAATAGCTCTCACAGGAGGTTTATTATGAGACAAGGTCGCTGTTCAACAAAAAAATGGGTAGTATATTCATTAACACTGTCAATGATATTTTCATTACTGACAGGATGTGCTACAGACAAAAAAGAAACTTCAAGCGAAAGCCCCTCTCCAACTGTTACCGCATCTTCAGCCAGCGAGGCGTCACCTGAGATAAAGATGAAAAAACTGACCATTGCCATGCCTGCACTTCCCACTGTTGAAAACTATGATACAAACTATTTTACTAAGATGATTGAAAAAGACATGAATATTGACCTGGAATTTATGCTATTGCCTTCCAATGCAAATGATGCAAAAACGAAGTTCTCTCTCTTGGTCTCTTCAGGGTCGGAATTGCCGGATGTTCTCAATATGCCCCTAGGAAAATTGGTTGCTTTGGATTATGCCAACAAAGGAATTTTTGTGAAGCTGACTGACTATTGTAATGATCCTGCTCTTGCAAAGAACTTTTTAGCAATGCCTAAGGAGGACCGTGAATATGTCTATCAGAATTTGAAGTTAGCGGACGGGCATATATATTCGTTGTTCTCTTACACTCCTTTTGAATGGAATGAAGCAAGAAACCGATTCTGGATCAATAAGGACTGGCTGCAAAAGGTGAATATGAAAGTTCCGACGACGACGGATGAATTCTATTTCGTTCTTAAAGCATTTACGCAAAATGATTTGAATGGAAATGGAAAAAAGGATGAGATTGGAGTTGTAGGAGCAAAGGAAGGATGGGGGAATCGGCCCTTTGACTTTTTGATAAATGCCTTTTTATATGCAGACGCCAACAGGAGCTTTTTCAGTGTCAATAATGGCAAGATCGTAGCTTCTTTTGTTCAGCCGGAATGGAAAAAAGGGCTGGAATACATGAATAAGCTTTGCAAGGAGAATCTGTTATCTCCGTTAAGTTTTACACAGGATTATACACAGTTAAAAGCTCTGATTAATGTCCAGGGTGGTATGGCTGGCGTAGTTGCTTCAGGAAGCTTTAGTACCTTCGGACCTGAAATCAGTGATAGTATGATATTGATGGCACCATTAACAGGACCGGATGGAGTATCTTTTACTGCCTATACACCTTCATTGCCTAATGATTATTGGTATATTACCAAAGATTGTGAGAATCCCAAGCAGGCCTTCGAGATTGGTGACTATATGCTGAGTGAGATTTGCTTCAAGACGAACCGCTTCGGAGAAAAGGGTGTTGATTGGACCGATGACCCCCAAGTATGCAGTGAATGGATGGGATCCTTTGAAGAACTCCTGGGAATCAAAGCCAAGCTGGTTCAATTGAACAACATCTGGCATAAGCCACAGAATAAACACTGGAATGGTGAGGCTCCTAAGTATCAATCACGAAATACAGCAAGGGAAGAAGCCACCATTAAAAAATCCGAAGCTGCTACCACACCGAATTTTACAGCACAGCACTATAAAGAATATGTACCGAAGTTCCCCAAGGAAGTAATCAGCAACTTCCCCTATACACAGGAAGAAATCGAACGGATTGCAAACATTAAGACAACCATTGATGCATATGTTTACGATATGGCCGTTGCTTTTATTACCGGAAACAAACCTTTGTCCGATTGGGATAATTACTTGAAGGAATTGGATAAAATGGGGCTGAAAGAATATATGTCCGTATCGCAGGCTGCTTATGACAGAACAAAAAAATAATTCAATTTTTATCTACAGGGGGCACAAACTGTTGGGTTTGTGCCCTCCCTGTAGGGGAAGTTTGCAATCGTAAAAAGGAGTAGGTGTTTATGGAACGAGGCACACAACGTATCAATGGCCGTCTGGCAAGCATAAATGGAAAGAGATTTGCACGAATCCTTAAAAAGGATTATTTTTCCCGTTGGCAACTATATCTGCTTCTTTTCGTTCCCCTTGCCTATATTATCATCTTTCATTATATCCCCATGGCAGGCATGCAAATCGCGTTCAAGAAGTACGATTTTTCTCTTGGAATATGGGGGAGTCCCTGGGTGGGACTGAAAAATTTCCAGCGTTTTTTTAACTCCTATCAGTTTACATCGATTCTGATGAATACGATCACGCTCTCATTCTATGGTCTTTTCGTATCCTTTCCCCTGCCGATTATGCTGGCATTGCTATTGAACGCGTTTCCCTGGGAGCGGTACAAGAAGTTGGTCCAGACAGTATCCTATATTCCTCATTTTATCTCGACAGTTGTAATCGTAGGAATGATAATGCAGGTTTTCAATCCTCGCACAGGCGCAATTGGAGCAATATATCAACTCATCACAGGGCAGGTAATGAGGGATTTACTAGCGAGCCCGGGTGCATTTCCACATTTTTATGTATGGTCGGGAATTTGGCAGGAAATTGGCTGGAACAGCATCGTCTATATCGCAGCCTTATCCGGTGTCGATGCTGAACTGCATAGTGCAGCTCAAATTGATGGCGCTTCTGCCTTCCAGAGGGTCCTCTACATTGATTTTCCTGCCATTCTGCCTACGGCAACCATCATGTTGATCCTTGCTGCAGGAAAAATAATGAATGTAGGGTTTGAAAAGGTCTTTCTTATGCAAAACAGTCTGAATATAGCAAGAAGTGAAGTGATTTCCACCTATGTTTACAAAGTGGGTATGACCATTGGAACCGGTGATTTTTCTTTCGCCACCGCCATTGGCCTGTTCGATTCCGTCATTAATTTTCTTTTACTGGTAACAGTAAACTTTTTGTCCAAGAAGCTGAGCGATAATTACCTGTGGTAAGGAGGAAAGAAATGAGTGCGATAACAGTGAATCAGAAGAAGACGAACAGCATTGGATATACCCGATCGGATAAAGTATTTTTCTTCCTTTCGGGAGTTATTCTTACAGCCCTGCTTATTGTGGTTTCTTATCCGATTATTTTTGTTTTATCCGCTTCTTTTTCCTCCGGGAATGCAGTTTCTTCCGGAAAGGTATTCTTATGGCCGGTGGAATTTAGCCTGGAAGGATATAAAGCAGTATTTCGCAATCCGAATATTGTACGTGCGTTTTTTAATACCATTTTTTATACCTTATTGGGAACGTTTATCAATGTTTCCATGGCAATGATGACTGCCTATCCGCTCTCCCGGCGTGACCTGAAAGGAAGAAATATACTCATGTTAATATTTACATTTACCATGTTCTTTAGCGGGGGGCTGATCCCTTCCTATATTCTGGTGAAAAACCTTCGCATGATCGACACGGTAGCAGTTATGGTTATACCAGGAGCATTATCCGTTTATCACATGATTGTAGCCCGTACGTTTATCCAGTCTACCATTCCCCATGACCTACTTGAAGCAGCAAGTATGGATGGATGCAGCGATATCAGTTATTTCTTCAAAATACTTCTGCCTCTATCAAAGGCGGTAATTGCTGTTATTGCGCTGTTTTCAGCTGTGTCACACTGGAACACCTATTTTAGTGCCATGATTTATTTGAATACGAGAACGAAATTTCCGCTTCAGATCATCCTCCGCGAAATACTGATTATGAATCAAATCGACTTAAGCATGGTAATGGACCCTGAATTGCAGATTGTATTGTCCAATCTGGCCGATGTTTTAAAATATGCTCTGATTGTGGTGGCTACGGTACCGATACTCTGTGTGTATCCCTTTATACAGAAATATTTTACAAAGGGTGTTATGCTGGGATCAATTAAGAATTAACACGAGAGAAGCCAGGGGAATAAGGGAATGAGAGCAGCCAACATGAAGAGAAAATAAAAATAAATGAAAAGGAGGGTATGTATGTTACAGGGACAAAAATGGATGAAATTGGATAAGGCGCTCATGGTGGAGTGGAGACAAGCGAAAGATGAGGGAAGAGATGTTGATGATCTGAGAGCCCTTTGCGAGCAAGTTTCAAAGGCTGCACAAACAAAGCCATATGATGAAATTGCGCAGGCAATTCGGGAAAAGCTTATCCATGCCCCCCTTTTGCCGGACTATCCCTATATAGAGCCTTCGGATTGGATGGGAATATTGGCGGAGAGACGGAGGGAAAGACATAGCTTTGAGAAAAACATATCGATGGAAGAAATGAAAAACAAATTAGCCGGGGCATGGACCGGACGTATCTCCGGCTGCTTGTTGGGGAAGCCGGTGGAGGGGTTTAAAAGAAAACAATTGGATGCACTGTTAAAGATAACGGATAATTACCCCATGCGTCGCTATATTACCAATCATCAAATTCCGGAAAACTTTGCCCAAACCATTGAATATGATCCCGTAAGATTCAGTGAACGTTGCTGGGCGGATACAATTGGTGGTATAGCACCTGTTGATGATGATACCAACTATACGGTACTTGCCATGAAGCTCATTGAGCATTACGGTAAGAATTTTTGCCCGGATGATGTACTGGAAGCATGGCTTTCCTGGATGCCTATGTTTTCTACCTGTACGGCAGAACGTGTGGCATACCGGAATGCAGCCAGCGGTATGTATGCTCCGGAAACTGCTTTCTACAACAACCCGTACCGCGAATGGATCGGCGCACAGATCCGAGGTGACTTTTTCGGATACATCAATCCGGGAGACACGGAAAAAGCTGCGGAAATGGCATGGAGGGATGCCTGCATTTCCCATGTAAGGAATGGAATCTATGGAGAAATGTTTGTGGCTGCAATGATTGCTGCAGCTGCGGTTTGCACAGATATCATAACAGTGATTGAAGCGGGACTGGACCAGATCCCGGAAAAATCCAGATTGTATCGTGACATAAACCTGGTTCTCAATTGGTATAAATCCGGTGAAACCGTAGATAGTGTAATGGATCGTATCCATCAGCACTATAATGAGTATGATGCTCATGAGTGGTGTCATACCAATTCCAACGCCATGGTTGTAGTAATGGCATTGATATACGGCAACAAGGACTTCGGAAAATCCATATGCCTTTCGGTGCAGGCTGCCTTTGATACGGATTGCAATGGAGCCACGGTAGGGTCCATTCTGGGAATGATGCTGGGACAAAAGGAAATCCCACCCTACTGGTATGAATGCTATAACTCACGCCTTTCAACCACCATCATCGGGTATACGGAGGTAACCATACAACAGTTGGTGGATAAAACCATACAGCTGCTACAGAAGTAAATTGGGGGACGGTTTATAAATTTCCTGATATCATAGTTCCTGAACGCTTTGCCGGATAGAAGAGGATAGCTTTCTGGCTATCCTCTGATTTGCACAGCCAACCATATGTCCTAATACGTTTGTTCAATCACACGAAGGGCGCGATAGAGAAAATCATTGATGGGTGTGGGGACTCCGTACTTGCGGCCCAGTTCCGTGACACTTCCGGAGAAGATTTCCACTTCCGTTTTTCGGTGGGCTTCCACATCCTGCAGCATGGATGTCTTGCCTTGGGGAGACAGAGTATACACAACCTCAATATAATCATGAATATCCTTCTTCGATAGGTCAATGCCTGCCTTTTGCGCGATGGATACCACTTCGCGGGAAGCCATGATAAGGAGTTCTTTGGCCTCATTTATAGCCCCAAGAGTGCCATAAGGAGCCCGCAGGAGGGCTGAAATCTGGTTTAACCCAACATTCATCAGGAACTTCCACCACTGTTCTTGGATGATATCCTTCGGAATCCGATAGGGGATGGAGGCTCTGTCAAAAAGCTCCTTTACAGCGGCTACATTGGGGGTTAGGGAAGAAGCGCCCTTTTGACCGAAGACAATCTCGCCGATCTTCGTGTAATGAATAACAGTACCTTCTCTTGTGGCATCGGTACCTACACAAAAGGAATGCAACAGCTTTTCCTCACCGAATTTCTTTCCAATCACTTCTTCACTGATGATTCCGTTTAAGAGAGACAGAATAATGGTGTGTTCTCCTACAAAAGGACCGATATCCTCCATGGATTGCTGGAGATGATGCTGCTTCACCGCTATGATAATCAAATCTGCAGCCTCTGTTGCTTCCTGGGGATGGATATAATCAAAAGAATACACTTTATCATTGATGGTAATCCCCTGACTTTTATAGCGGTCGATTTGCTCTCCATCGGCAATCACCTTGACACTGACAGGGTCCATGTCAAAAAGCTTGGCGGCACAGGAGGCTCCTACGGCTCCAATACCGGAAATATATACATTTTGAATCTTTCTCATCGTACATCCCTTCCTTATCAAAATAATGTTAGCGGACAGAATAATCTTCAGCAAAAGTGCTGTTTTAA
>Ga0179952_1008886_pt1 | contig 11066 bp, 12 predicted proteins | sample AD_JPNMR1_sludge_FD_135928 | JGI IMG/M metagenome (GOLD analysis project Ga0179952, IMG submission 135928) | Metatranscriptome of active sludge microbial communities of municipal wastewater-treating anaerobic digesters from Japan -... | ecosystem: Engineered > Bioreactor > Anaerobic > Digestate...
CGGCGAAGTAGTACAACCGGAAGCCGCCCGTAATCACGAGGCTCACCAAAGCCACCGTTAGGAACAGCTCGACTAACGTAAAACCGTCTGTATCGGCCAGACCTCTCACGGCAATCGTCTCCCCTATCTAGCTTCTGGGCACAACAAAAGTGATCAGGTTTCCCCGCGTGATCACAAGGCCCTCGATGTCTCTGCTGGCGTCACCCCAGCTTACAGTAACCGTCTTTTTAAGCGTGGAGTCCCTGGAGGCCACCGCTCTTTCCATCAGGCTGCGCATCTCGTGGAGAGTCTTTATCCTCTCTCCTTCCCACTTGATACGCCTAACGCTTGAGGCTATTAAGGGTGTAAATGCGGCGGCAAGGCAGGAGATAATCGTTATCGCCGCAATGACCTCCAACAAGGTAAAGCCGGATTCGGATGGCCTTGCCTCGTCCACGTTCTCACCTCTCCTTCACTCCCAGAAGAACGGAGGATAGTCTCTCCAGTCGATTGCTCTGCTCTCATCAGGTGGAATCCTGATCAAATCCTTATCCTTAGGCTCGATGTCAGGTAAGATGGTGCCATGCCTGAAGTAGAAGGCGCCTCCAGCCACCGGTGGTGAACCCGCCTCAAATACGTTGCATAGCGGCTCAAATCCGTTTGACACTTCTTCTATGGAATACCGCAAACCTAACAAGCCCTTTTTTTCCACCTAAACTTCTGTACACCCACGGTACTGCCATCGAAGTAAACCTTGCCGTAACGAGCGTTTGGATCTCCTCCGGCGATCTCGCTGCCCGGTTTACCGCCATGTACGGGATCTGGGAGTTGCAGAACAACCTATAGTCCAACGAAAAATACCCGCTTCCCTTGGGAAGAGTCAGCAGAACCAAATCGTCGAAGTAGATGACCTCCGCAAGTATCGGTAGCGTGTAGGCTATGGTACTGCTAGTTATCCAATCTTCAAAGAACAAGTATGTGACTTCTTGGTCATGGCTGAAATCCAGCGGACTCTCGAACAGAATAAGTGGTGCAGAAAATCGCGCACCGATCGGTGGATAATCTCCCTTTTGGAAGTGGATCGAGTTTTGACTGCTCATTATCACAGGTTCGGTAACCGGCTGGTGGTCCCGGTATCGGACATATCCGCTGTCTTCGTCATACCATTGAAGCGAATCGTCATGCCCATATAGGAACGGAAAGGTTGTCGCCCTGGCCGTTCGGGTCACACCTTGCACAACCGCAGTAGCCTCAATCTGGGTAAGGGCGTGTCGCTCCCCGCCAGGGTCTTCGATCTGTGTTACCAGTACATCAACATAGCCCACATAGTCGTCGGGTTCCTCAATGTGAAAGGATCCATCGGAGCTGCATTATATCCTATCTATGGCACCAGAAGGCTTGTTTGCCAGCGGTTCTTCCAGCCAGGCCGCCATGACTGCCTCAACTCCAGCCCTGGCTAGAAACAGAGCCTGCGTTTCTCGCTCCAAACGGTCCGCGTTCCTATAACTCACCATGCTATACTGCCACAACGCACCACCAAAAAGGGCAAGGACCACAATGAGCATCAAGGCTACACCGATGGCCATCATGCCCCGTTCGTCTCTCAGCCGCATCGTGGTTCCTCCCCTCACAACTTGAACCCAAAGGACCTCATCAAGTTCAGGCGTCGGCTATTATGGCTCTACTGGATCTTCTGGCTTTTCTTCTATCCCCACTTCGATAGAATACTGCAGGTCACCCGTAGTAGGATCCTTTGTCGTTTCCACGGTCACGGTATAACGGTATTTTTCGTCCAGAGGATAGTCGGGCCACTCGTCCAAATACTGGCCAACCAACTCGTTTTCCGTGACGGACGTACGACCTGCATCGGTAGGAGCTGACCCGAGGATAAGCCACATATTTGTGGCATTTGTCAGCACCTTTCGGTTCGCCTCGTCAGCGGCCTTTTTCGCTCGCTGCTGAACATTGGCATACTGCTGCACACCAATACCCGCTAGGATTCCCAGGATAACAACAACAATCATCAGTTCCACGAGGGTGAAGCCTTCTTGCTTCTTGAGCATCTTTCTCAGTTTCTTCAGCATCGTTTTTCCTCCCAACTGTCATTTCAAAAAACGTATTGCACCCTTACACCAAAGCGGGGTTGTACTGGCTTGTCCTTCTCCCATGTCAGGCCCAGGTGCGGTTGCAACTTGAACTGCTGCCAGGAGAGGGGCACACCCACGGTAAATTGCGGTACCCATCTCTGGTCGCCGAGCAGATCCAGCTGCACCCGTCCGAACAAGTAAGGCAGCTCGTATTGCACATAGCCTGTCAAACCCCACTTTTCCTCAGAATAAACAGCACCTAACCCCCCTTCAACACTTGCCGTTTGCGCACTCACCCCCCCGGCTAGACGCCCATTCTGTATTTCCACCCAGTAACCCTGAATGAACTCCCCTTCCTCTTTGGGTTCAGAGGTCACTGGGCTGTGGTAAAAAAATCTGTATACTCCACATCCTCTCCCTCTTCCACAATGCGTGGAATTAAGAAGATGGTCATCTCCGTTTGGTTCTGCTTGGTTTCCTTCCACTGGAAGAGCTTGCCTAAGATGGGCAGCTGCGAAAGGAAGGGAATCCTTTTGATGGCTTCACTTTCCTGCTCCTGAATGAGGCCTCCCAGCACAAAGGGCTGCCCATTTCTCACTCTCACAGTGGTCTCCGCTTCCCTGGTTCTGATCTGCGGATAGTCTGTATCCGCCCGCCAGATAAAGGTGCTTACCTGAGGCTCAACAAGAATCGTGATATACCCATCCTCCGAGATCCTTGGGGTAACCTGCAGGTTGATACCTGACTCCAAGAACTCCATGGTGCGGCGGCCGTCTTCGCTGGTGAGCACAACCGGCACGCGATCCCCAACGAAGATGCTGGCTGCTTGTCCACTCAAAGTGGTGATCTTGGGGTTAGCTAAAAGCTTGGCATCGCCACGTTCCTCCATGATGCGCAGGGCGAGGATCAGATCCCAGGCATCCCACTCCAGCTCCAGGAAAACGGGCGCAGTGCTCTCCAGGAACGAAGGCACTCCCTCCCAGTCTACTCCTAAGTCCTTCAAGGCCTCGGTGGCAACTTCCTGCACCCAGACTTCCAGAACCACCTGCGGTGCAGGCTGGTCAAAGTCAACCAGGAACAGATCAACTTCTGCCAGCTCCTGATCGGTTCCCCTGACTATAAGGCTCTTGCGATCCGCATCAAGCTGAATCTTGCCCTCGGGAATGAGCAGTGACAGGGCGGTCTTAGCCGCAGCGGGCTCCGCGTAGTCTAGGCGATAGACCTTGAGCCGCTCCGTGGTCTGATCGCCCAGCATGCCCACGACCAGAGAGTGTTCCGTAAGCTCTATCTTTAGGGGCACCAACTGCTGAATCTGTTTGATAATCTCCTTTGGCTCTCCGCTACGCACATCGATGATCAGGCGCTTCTCCTCCAGGGCTGGGTCGGCGATCAGGTTTAGCCCCATCTCCGCACTGAGCTCCTTGAAGATATCCAGCAGGGTTCTGCCCTGCTCCGTGCTGACCTTTGCTGGTTTTGCCCTTTCCAGCGCCTTGATCAGCTCCTCCGCCCGGTCCAAAAGCTCCTGGGAACCGTTGAGCACCACCAGGCCTCCCTCGGGAGCTACATACACACTGTCCCTTGGGAGCACCAAAGACAGAGCATCCAGCACTTCCGCGGCAGTTACTCCCGTCGTGTAGACATAGCGGATCTCCTTGTGCTCCGGCTCCTGGAAGCGTTCGGGCGGAGCCACCAAGAGGGTGTTCCCTGCCAAGCGGTAGCCGTAACCGCTGTACTCAGAGATCAGCTGCAGTGCTTCCCGGAAATCGACTCCCTTCAGCTGGAAGGTGCCCTGACCGCTAACTTCCGGGTCAACTAAGACGTTCAGCCCTTGGCTTTCGCCTAGGATCCTAAAGATCTCCGCGAAATCCACCCGGTCAAAGGAAAGATCGAGCTCGCTGCCGAAACTGGGGCTTCCCAGGACTAGGCAGAATGCGAGCACGCTGATGATGGTAAATAGTCTATTGCGGGCTGTCATTGGGCTACCTCCCCATTCTCAGCGCGAAGCTCCGTTCACCTTGCTTGAACTCAACTGTTCCATCCTGAATGCTCGTGAGCTCCCAACCATGGAGCTCCTCACCGGCCTTCAAAGAATAGACCTTTTCCCCGTACTCCACTATGGCCACAGCCTGATCGGCACTGCGCAGCACACCTTTGAGGACAAAGGCAGGCAGGTCCTGTTTGGCGATGAGCAGCTGGAGTACTTCCCACTCCTCAGCCGTGGTTTGGGCGGTAAGCAGTCTGCCCTCGGCATGGTAACCGAACTCCCGCTGGGGCAGCAGCTGACGTACCATCTCCAGGATCTTCACCCCATCGGCATACTCAATGGGCACCGCATGGAACTCCAAGGGTTCGGCTTGGGGCGTTTCCTCTGCCTCTGGTTTGACCGGAACCTCTGGAGTGGATACTGCCACCACCGGCGCTCCAGAGCGCCCAGCCTGCCGGTCGTATTCCTTCAGTACTTGTTCCGCAACCTGCAGGTCACTTTCCAGCCCATAGAGCACAACCAGGTTGAGCTCAGCATCCACGAAACTGCGCACACTGGGCACTACCAAGCTGATCAGCCCCCGGGCAGCATCGGCAGAGACGTGTTCAATGGCTACAAAACGCACCCCTTCGCTGCCGAACTCGGTTTTCAGCCGCTGCTCACTGGCAAACACCAAGGTGTTGCCGATAAGCTGGTAGCGATAGCCTGTTGTCCTAGTAACCAAATCCAGCGCCTCCTGCAGGGTCAAGTCGTTGAGCACAAAACTGACCTCGCCCTGCACGGAAGGATCTACCAGCACGTTGTAGCCGCCCAGCTGGCCCAAAATCTGCAGCACTTCCACCAGCGGCGCCCTGCTAAACTCCATGTTCACCAGCTCCGCGGCGAAAACCGGCGTACTAAAAACCATTAGCAAGACTGCCGCCACCAGCACCCGCACCCTCCGACTGTTCATAAGCTCAACCTCCTATGGTCAATTGTAGCTGCACGCCATCCAAATCAAGCCAAACAGCACCGCTGTTGATGTCGGTGATCACCGCACCCTCCAGACGGTCGCCCACCCTCATCCAGCGTCCCGGGCCCTCCTGGGCGATGAGGGCCGCCTTCTGGCCTCCAGAGTTCACAATACCTAAGACGCGCACTTGCCCCTGGAGAAACTGGGCAATGAACTGGAAGGGCAGACCAAAGGCATCCACAGGCAGTTCCACCAGCTGCCTGGAACTGAGCTCCGGCAGTTCAAAGCCGGAAGCGCTGGCCTGGTCCAGAAGAACTACCTGAAGCTCGCCGCGTAGACTGAGCATAAACCGTCCCTCACCCACATAAGCCAGGGCGGCCTCGGCTAGGCCCAGGGAAGGCAAAAGCTCACATAGGTGGGCCAGAAAGCCAGGCATAATGCCTCCGCCTTCCACTTCCATGGAGATGGGCACCAGACCCACCTTCCCTCCCTCTTGCACCTGCAGGGGTTCGGAGCTAAGGGACTCCAGTTTGAGGCCGTAGAAATCAGTGAGCCGCCTGATCCCGTTTAGAACCTTCTGCAGATCATACTGAGAAGGAACCACCCGGGCATGACTGGCTAAGCTCCCCTGCAGCTCCCGCAAGCGGCTTTCTAAGCCAGAGCGCTGCTCCACAATGCGCGTTAGCTGCTGCTCAGCCTGGGACAGTTGGTTTAGCTCTCCGTCCAGACGTCTCGTTTCCAAGCGGAGGGGCAGGAAGAAGGCGGCAAAGGCTCCAGCGGCTGCCACAAACAGGAACACTACCACAATCAACTGCCAGGTAAGCTTCTCTTTAATCGCGCTGAGCTGCACCATCGCTGCGCACCCCCGTTACTTCAATGGCAAACACCTGGAAGTCCGTGCCGTCCAGGGGGAGAATGTGTGTGAGCTCCGCGTCCTCACCCAACCTCTGCAGTTGATTGAGATAACTGGACAGGGAAGTCACATCCCTGGTATAACCAGCGATCTGCATGCTCTCCTCCTTGCAGATCACCCCTTCAATCCAGAGCAAATCCAGGTCATGGTCGCTCACCGCCGGCAGAACCATGGCGGCGCTTGCCGTTCCTCTCAGCACTCCTTGATAAACTTGCTCCTCAGCTTCCAGATCAGTGATCTGCTGCCTGAGGGCGTTTACGTTCTTCACCTGGGCTTGAAGCACAGTCTGCCTGGCCAGAGCATCCTGGTGGGCAGCGGTTAACGTCTGCAGGCGGGCGTTTTCCACCCAAGAAAAGACCAGCACCGCTGCTAAGGCCAAAAAGCCAAGCAAACCGACGAGAAACTCCCAGCGCACCTGAGACTGCTTCAGGGGCCTTTCTTCTTTGGGAAGCAGGTTAATCCTCACGCCACAACCCCCCTCAAACCCAGAGCCAGCGCTGAGCCAAAAGAGCTAAGCCGCTCCGGCTGGTCCCCTTGGAAGGAAAGGTTCAAGTCCAGCTGCCCCATGGGTAGCGTGGGCAAACCCACTTCCTTCTGGAGCATTTCTCCAAGGCCAGACAGTTCCGCCAGTTCTCCCAGGAGAATCACCTCATCCAGCATGGCCCGGAAGTTGGCCGCCCTCTCCTGGGCCCGCACGAAGTCCAGGGTTTGCAGAACAGAACCGGCGAACTGCTGAATGGCCGCCCGCAGCAGCCGTTTGCTGCCCTGGCCTTCCATAAGTAAGTAATCTAGATCGTGTTGGGACAAAAGCTCCTGGGCCTCCGTATCCGAACAGCCGAAAGCCTCCTGCACGCCCTGTTTCACATGGATACTGCCGATGGGCACCAGCCGCAGCACCTTGAAGAGGGGGCCCAACATGACCATGATCGTGGTCTGGCCGGCACTTACTTCCACAAAGGCGCGCCGACCCTCCTGGGCCAATAGGTCCGGCCAGCCCAGGGCGGGGAGATCGATCACTTCCAGACTAAGATCGGACTCGCGAAAAGCGCGGATGTAGGGATTGAGGTGCTGCCTGGAGCAGGCCACCACAACCACCTCCACCTCCCTGTCATCTTGCCAGTTGATGAAGTAGTCGTAGCAGATATCTTTGGGGGATTCCACTGGGAAGGATACGAGTTCGGGGACTTCAAACTCAAGCGCCTTGTCCAACTCGCGCTTGGTCATGCTGGGCAGGCGGTGGATCTTCACCGTGACCCAGGAGCTGCGCACCCCTAAGACCGCCGCTTCGGCGGAGAAGTCTTCTGCTTCAAGCATGGCCTTGAGGCTGCGCACCAGCTCTTCTGGGTTGACCAGCTTCCCATCGGAAACTGTACCTCGGGCCAGCGGGTATTCCACAACTTTGGACACGATCTTATTACGGCCTTTGCGGATCACTTCTGCCGCTCTGATGGCGGCATGATCCAAATCAAGGCCCAAGGCTTTTTTAGCCATTCCCCAACCCCCTAAATGACGGAAGTAACCATCTGCATCATGGGCAGATAGACGGACAGCAGGATGAACAAGACCACAACGGCTAGTACAAGCATGATCACTGGTTCCAAGAGCTTAGTGAAACTGGCGATGGTGAAGTTCACTTCCCGGTCGTAATAGTCCGCCAGCTGCACCAAAACCGTCTCCAGGTTACCCGTTTCTTCCCCCACGGACACCATTTGCACCAGCATGGTGGGGAAAACCTTGTGCTCACCTAAGGAAGGGCTGATGCCCTCGCCCCGTTCCACACCGCGGGTGGCACCCTGCACCGCACTCTTTACCACCACATTATCCATGAGGCGCTCCAGGATCTGCAGCGTGGGGATCATGGCGATGCCGCTGTTCAGAAGCAGTGCCAGCGTGCGGCAGAACCTAGAGAAAATGACCATTTTCTGCATTTCACCCAGCACAGGCAGGGCCAGCAGAAGGGAATCCCGCACCCTCCGGCCCACCTTGGTCCGCACCCAGTAGCGGTAAAGCAGTACCAGGCCTATGATGGCGCCTAAAACCACATACCAATGTTCGACTGTCCAGTCCCGGGCATTGAGCACAGCCATGGTGATGGCGGGCGTTTCCACTCCGAAACTGGCAAAGTTCCTCACCAGCATAGGTAAAACCACAAAGAGCAAAACAAACACCATGAGCACAGAAACCGAACTGATGATGGCTGGATACATGAGCGCTTCCGAGACCTTTTTGCGCAGTTCATCTTCCCGTTCGTAATACATGGCCAGGCGATCCAGTACTTCCGGTAGCGAACCGGAAATCTCGCCAGCCTCAACCAAGTGGATAAAGACGTTGGGAAAGATCTCCTTGTGCTTCTCCAGGGCCTTGGTGAACGCCGTGCCGCTGGCCACATCCAAACGCACCGTCTGCAGCACCTTGGCAAAGGCAGCCTCTTCAGCTTGTCCCTCCAGCACTTCTAAGGCCTTCACCAAAGAAACACCCGTACTGAGCATGATGGCAAACTGGCGGCAGAAGAGCGCCAGGCTCTTGGCCTTCAATTTCACCTTTTTCTGGAAGAGGACCGGCGGTTCTTTGGCCGCCTTCAGGGAGGTGACAATGTGTCCCTGCTCCCGCAGCTGTTGCCTGGCCGCGGCTTCGTTTTCAGCTACGATTACGCCTTTGATCGTCTTTCCCGCTCGGCTTCTTCCCGTGTACGCATAGCGGATCAACTGCCTACCCCCCTACCCCCTACAGGTAGTTCTCCTTGCGAAACACTACTGATTGATCCACCAGATCCTTTTTGATCAGTTCCTCCACAGCCGCCTTCATGGACTGCATGCCGAAACGGGCTCCCGTTTCGATCATGGAGGGAATCTGATGCACCTTCTCTTCCCGGATCATGTTGCGGATGGCGGGAGTACCCACCATCACCTCCACCGCCGGTACCATGCCCTTCCCCAACTTTTTGGGCAGGAGCTGCTGGGAGATGACCGCTTCCAAGACGGTGCTCAGCTGCACCCTGATCTGGTGTTGGCTTTCCGGCGGGAACACGTCAATAATCCGGTCGATGGTCTTGGCCGCCCCGCGGGTATGTAGTGTGGAAAGGACCAGATGACCCGTTTCCGCCGCGGTGAGGGCAATGGAAATGGTCTCCAAATCCCGCATCTCCCCCACCAAGATAACATCCGGGTCCGAGCGGAGGGCCGCCCTTAGACCCTCGGCAAAGGAGGTGGTGTCGGTACCCACTTCCCTTTGGTTCACCACGCAGTTCTTGTGGTTGTGAAGAAACTCGATGGGGTCTTCCAGGGTGATGATCACTCCCTGCCGCTCCCGGTTGATAATATCGATCATGGAGGCCAGGGTGGTAGATTTTCCGCTGCCCGTGGGGCCCGTAACCAAGATCAGGCCGTCGCGCAGATGGGCCAGATCATGGAGGATTTCCGGCAAACCCAGTTCTTCCAAGGGTTTGATCGTGGCGCTGATCACCCGCATGGCCATGGCCCAGGAGCCCCGCTGCTTGGAGATGTTGCAGCGAAAGCGCCCCACGCCCCTGACCCCAAAGGAAAAGTCGACTTGACCCCGCTCTTCCAGTTCTTCCCGCTGTGCTTCCATGAGCAGGGGATTGAGCATCTCTTTGATCTCCTCGGGGGTAAGCTTGTCCCAGCCCGGCACAGGTCGGATCGCTCCGAAAACCCTTAAAATGGGGGGCACCCCCGCGGATAAATGCAGGTCCGAAGCGTCGCTGTCAATGGCCGCATCCACCAAGCTTTGAACCTTGGCAGGGATGTTCACTGCGCATCGCCCTCCATATCTACGCTGTACACTGTCCTGATGATTTCTTCCGCTGTGGTTATTCCTTGAGCCAGTTTGGCAACGGCCGCCCGCTGCAGCGTGGTCATACCCGAGCGCAGGGCGATGTCCAATAGTTCGTCCTCCCCTGCCCTCCGGTCCACCGCTTGGCGCATCTCCCGATTAAAGACCAAAACTTCCCCGATGGCCGTCCGCCCACGATAGCCCGTGCCGCCGCAGAGGGGACAGCCTTTCCCCTGGTAAACCACCCGGGGCGGTTCTAGACCTAAGGAGCGAATGTACCTGATCATCAAGGGATCGGTGAGTTCATCCTCCTCGCGGCAGTCAAAGCAGATCCGGCGCACTAGGCGCTGGGCCACAATGCCGATAATGGTGGAACTGAGGATGTACGGTTCCAAACCCATATTGATCAGCCTGGAGACGGTGGCCACCGCGCTGTTGGTGTGGAGGGTGGAAAGCACCAGATGACCCGTTAAAGCCGAACGCACCGCGATCTCGCCCGTTTCCTCGTCCCGAATCTCCCCCACCATGATCACGTCCGGGTCCTGGCGCAGTACCGTGCGCAGTCCCGTGGCAAAGGTCAGGCCCACCTTGGGATTCACCTGCACATGGTTCACGCCATCCAGCCGGTATTCCACCGGATCCTCCACCGTCACGATGTTCTTTTCCGGGGAATTTAAGCGATTCAAAAAAGCGTACAAAGTGGTCGTTTTCCCGCTGCCCGTGGGCCCCGTAACGAGAATCAGACCCTGGTTCAAGCGGAGCATGCTTTCCATCTTCTCTAAATCGGCAGGGCTGAAGCCAAACTCGTCCAGATCCATGAGGTGGTTGGCCCTATGCAGCACCCTGGCCACGATCTTCTCTCCATAGACGGTGGGCAAAGTGGAAATGCGCAGGTCCACCTCTGTACCATTGAAACTGAGCTGGATCCTACCGTCCTGCGGTTTGCGCCGCTCGGTAATGTCCAGGCCGGCCATGACTTTGATCCGGGAGTTCACATCACCCTGGAGGTGCCGGGGGATTTCCATAATATCCCGGAGGAGGCCGTCAATGCGGTAACGCACCTTCATCCTGCCTTCCAGGGGTTCCAGGTGGATGTCACTGGCTTTCTGCATAATGGCCTGCTCCAAAATGAGGTTGGCCAGCCGCACCCCCGGCGCATCGCCTAGATATTGCTGGGTCTGCTCCTCTTCTTCCCCTTCCTCCTGCTCATAATCATTCAGGAGTTCCCGGGCACTTTGGGCGATGTTTCTAGTGCGCTGAAAGGCCTCGATGATCTCCTCTTCAGTGGCCACCAGCGGCCGAATGATCTTCCCCGTGAGGCGCTGGAGGTCATCGATGACATTGATGTCCATGGGATCAGCC
>Ga0179952_1009429_pt1 | contig 11005 bp, 10 predicted proteins | sample AD_JPNMR1_sludge_FD_135928 | JGI IMG/M metagenome (GOLD analysis project Ga0179952, IMG submission 135928) | Metatranscriptome of active sludge microbial communities of municipal wastewater-treating anaerobic digesters from Japan -... | ecosystem: Engineered > Bioreactor > Anaerobic > Digestate...
TGCTAGACCAACATAGAGCAAGGAAGGCTGAGGGCTTTGAATATCTGAACCTTTTCTTCGTCATGGATTCATACACCAATGGAGATGTTCTTGTCTCTGAACTGTCCAGAGAGGTTGATAAGTATGATCCAAATATTTCATTTTACGGTGGTATACTTGACTATGCAGAACTGTCAAAAGAATGTCAACTTCATGTTGACAACCAGGCTGTTAACGGCGGGATTTTTTGTATGGGTATATACTCACAGAATCCTCCTGCAATAGGATATGGACACGGCCTTCACCCGCTTGTCCCCAAAAGGGCTACTAAGGTTGGTGGAAACATCATTTACCATTTAGATGATAGGCCGGCTTTCGAAGTATGGAAAGAATTTCTTGTAAAGAAAGGAATTTCTGAAGCGGAAATTATAAAAGACCCCACGCAATTTCTTGGTAGGTACCAGTTTGGTGTTCCCGACCCTAATTTCCCTAAGTATCCAAAGGTTAGAATTGCTGTTGGTATTACTCGTGAGGGAGGGATTAAGCTTGCAGGAGACGTTCCAGAAAACTCTACAGTGTGGCTCATGGAAGCCAGGAAAGATCAGATGGAGGAAGCGGTTTCTCAGAGCATAAATGAAACATTCAACTTAGTAGATCAGAGAAAACCCATAGGGGCAATTGTGGTGGAAAGTATTCACCGTTACCTTTCGCTTGGCAATGATTTCTTTTCTGAGGTGAACATGTTTCAGAGGAAATTGGCTGTTCCCATAGTTGGCTTTACGACTTTTGCAGAATTTTTAAGACCAAGACCGGAGTATAAATGGTTTCACAATTCCTCTTTTGAGTTTCAGATCTTAGTGCAATAAGGCTTAATAAATGGAAACCTTGGGGTCCAGTGATTTTGAACGTTTGTTGTCGTTAAGTGCAGATATATATTTGATTCTCGATGGGAAAAAATATATTAAGTATGCGAGTGAAGGTGTAAAAACTATTGGTTATTCCAAAGAGGATGTATTAAATACTAGTTTTCTAAGTTTTGTTGCTGGGCATGTTAGACCTCTTGTAGAGAAAAGATTGGCAGAAGCTACAAACAGGAAAGTATTTGATCAACGGGTAATCCTTAAAAGTAAGGAAAACGTATATGTTCCTTACTTAATGACCTTTTATGGTCTTGCAGACAGAGTTTTTGTATCATTAAGGCGGGAATATGAAGGAGGGCTTGAAAAAGCAATACTTGATTTCATCGACTTCGGTATTATCGTTATAGACAAGGACTTCAGAATTATGTATCATAATAATTTTGTTTCCAGCTATTTTCAGATGCACTCCTTTACACACCTTGAGCAGTTGCCGTACAGTCTTGGGGATTCACTAATTGAGAGAATTAGTCTTGGACAGAAGAGTTTTGATTTGCAATATGCACCGGGGAAGTTTGTTGGAATTACGGTTTATTCACTAGAGCAAGCTGAATTTAGTGGCTACGTTATAAAGTTAAAGGATATCAGTGAGGAAAGGAGTTTCCAGAAATCTGCGAGTGGCTCAGGTGCTTACTTTTCTTATGTGGACCTTGTTTCTATTTATACTCACCATATTAAAAATCTTTTAACACCTTTGAAATTTACTGCCCTTAACCTTAAGCGAGAACTTTCTGATCCAAGTCAGCTTGAAAAGGTCGAGCGCATGATAAAACATATAGATAAAATTAATCATCATGTGAGGGCTTTTTACAGCAGGGTAAGGACAAAACCGATAGAGTTTAAGAAATGTAGCGTAAAAAAGATTGTAGATAAAGTTAAGTCTCTATTGAGTAATGATATAATTAACAACGGAATTATCTTTGAGTTCCATCAGGAAAGTAACGATTTCATTTATGTTGATGAGGTTCACACTCAACAGATTCTTCTCGATCTCATGCAAAATGCTATTGATGCGATGAAAAGTGTAAAAGGTGTGAGGAAATTGCAGGTAAATGTCGAGCAAAGTGGTACTAGGTGTCCTTATTGTGGTACAAACTTTGTTGAGATTGAAGTAAAAGATACAGGCCCTGGCATAAAGAAAGAGGATATTGACAGGATTTTTAATCTTGGTTTTTCAACAAAGGCAGAAGGCTGGGGGCTCGGATTATACGTAGTGGACAAGATGGTCAAGGAAAACAAAGGGATAATCAGAGTTTTTTCAGAAGTTGGAAAAGGCACGAGTTTTGTGCTATACTTTCATACTGTAACACCTGAAGCGATTGGGTGTGTAAATAGATCTTAAGGAGGTGGATTATGCCTGTAAAGGTTCTTATTGTAGATGATGAAGAAGATATTCTTTGGGGCCTTTCTGAGGAACTTGTTAGAAACAAAATAGAGGTGGATACAGCATCAAATGGCCTTGAGGCTCTTGAGAAGATAAAGAAGAAACAATTTGACTTTTTAGTTACAGATATAAGGATGCCTGGTTTAAGTGGAGTTGAACTATTAATGGAGACTAGGAAAATTCAGCCCGATATAAAAGTAGTTGTCATGACTGCTTATGGCTCTGATGAGGTGAGACAAGATGTAATGGCAAAAGGTGCAATAAGCTATCTTGAGAAACCTTTCGATTTTGATCAGATTCTGAACGTGATTTTAGAAAAAGAACGTGGAGGAGAGGAAGAGACGCTTAAGAACCTTACTTTGCAACAGTTCCTTCAGCTAGTTTCTATGGAGGGTAAATCCTGTGAGGTTGTTGTAAATACATCTGAAGGCGAAGGTAAAATATTTCTTGAGGATGGGGAAGTTATCAATGCATCCATAGGAAAGGCACGGGGTGAGGAGGCGTTTCACCAGATAATGATGGAACCTGAAAGCTCTTTCAGGGTGAAGTGGGGAAGTCCGAAAGTAAAGAGGGAAATCGAGAAACCATTTCATGCATTGTTAATTTCCGCTGCGGTACAAAAGGATGAAGAGGTAGCTGTTCAGGAAGATATTTCCGGTATTGACCTTCAGGCACTTTCTGAGCTATTTAAAGATGAAGGAGTATCAGAGGAACAGGAAATGGCTGAAGAGGAAGAACCCGTTGAAGAGGAACATTTTGAAGTTCCTTCAAAAGAGATAGTAGAAGAGAAGGTGCCTGAGTTTGAAGAGCAGGAAGAGCATCCGGTTACTCTTGAGGAGGTTGAGAGTTTGCTCGAGGGGATGGAAAAGGAAGTATCCGAAGTTTCGCACGAAGAAAAGTTTGAAGAAGAAAAGGTTGTTGAAGAGCAGCCTGTAGTAGAACCGATTAATCCGGAAGAGGAAGAGATAGAGCAGGTAACGGAAAAGAAAGTGGAAGTTTCATTCGAGGAAACGAAGACAGTAACATCAAAACTTGGTCAGGAGTTGAAAGACAAATTTGCCAGTGTGGTTAAGGAAATCTCAGATATACTTGCTCTTGTTGTAGTAGAAGGAGATGGAAATATTCTTTACATTTCTGAACGGGTTTCTACGGGTGTTAGTCAGATTTTGAAGGTATGGGCTCCCGCTTTGAGGAATATTATTCAAACTGCCTCGAAGACTTCTATTGGAACGATAAAAGATATAACATTTACATCAGAAAAGTATCACATTCTTGTGACAGATGCGAGGAGCGGAGGATCGTTGATTGTTGCAGTCATTCCTATAAAGAGTATGAAGATTGCCCTTGTAAAAATTAAAATAAAAGAGTTAATTGTAGAAATCGCAAAGGCATTATAAAGTTTATCCTAATTGCGTTATAATAACACCAGTACTTAAAATGAAGGGGAGTAGAGTTGTTAATTGACTTTAAGAAACATGAGATAAAATTTAAGATTGTATATTATGGCCCTGGTTTAAGCGGCAAAACTACGAATATTAAGAAAATTTATGAGAGGTTTGCAGGCAAAAAAGGTCAGCTTTTATCTGTAGATACGAAGGGTGAAAGGACGCTTTTTTTGATTTACTACCCCTTGAACTTCCAATTTTAAAAGGTTACAAGACTATATTCAGTCTTTATACTGTTCCTGGGCAGGTTTTCTATAAACAGGCAAGAAAACTTGTACTGAAAGGATCTGACGGGGTCATTTACGTTGCAGATTCTAACCCGGAGAGGTTTGAAGAAGATATTGCTATTTATAAAGAGATGCATGATACCCTTGCAGAGTATGGTATGTGGTCTGCTACAAAGAAAGTCCCAATAATTGTGCAATACAATAAGCGGGATGATCCTCATGCATTGCCTGTAGGCGTTCTTGAAGAGAAGGTAAACATTTATAAGTATCCTTACATTCTGGCTATTGCGACCGAGGGTAGGGGTGTATTTCAATGCCTCCAAAGAATGATTAATGAAGTTGTTAAGAATTCATTAAGGCAACAACAACTCCACTTTTTGCTCCAACAACAAAAGAAGTAAAAAACCATAGTTTAAGTTTTGTGCATTTATTGTTAACTTATATTTCTTGTGGAAGCAAATCGTTAGGGTAAAGCTTCCTTAAACTTGGAGGAGAATTTTCCCATTATAATTTTTGTTACTCCCCAATTACCCTTTCTTGTCAAGACAACGATGTGTGCGTAGTTTGAGTTCTCAATAATTCTTACAATTATAAAATACTCATTGGTCGTGAGTAATATATCTTCGCAATTGCCGAGGGACGCATTTTCAGTCGCTGACATAGCCTTTCGGGCAACCTCTGTTAAAAAAGCAAGAGGGATAGAAACGTCGATAGATTCGTCTGTGGTGTGCCCAGTTATTGGTATAGCATCATCCATATTGACGATCATGGACATGAGTACCTCATCTACGTTATTCAGAAATTCTTGCATTACATCATCAATTTTTGCCATTCTTAAATTCCTCCTTTTTCCTTAATTTTTCTCAATGCCATTCTTTCGAAAATTTCCCAATTACGGCCTCCTTCTCCACCTGCTGCTATTCCTTTGATCCTGAGTTCAAGTACTTCTCTCTTAGTTGCATACGTCAGTGCAGTCTCTTCTGAAATAAGGCCCAGTTTATACCAGTAATAAAGTGACTGGTCAAACGTTTGCATACCGTATGGTACATAACTATCTGCAATGGCATCAAATATCTCATGAGTTCTCTTTGAATCGAGCATCATTTCACGGATCCGGGCTGTATTTGTCATGATTTCGCAAGCTGGAACTCTTCCAGGCATGTCATCTCTTGGGATCAACCGTTGCGAAATTATAGCTTTAAGGACTGAAGCCAGTTGGTGCCTTATTTGTTCCTGTTGGTAAGCTGGAAAGATGCTTACGATCCTGTTAATAGTCTCCCGAGCGTCCAATGTGTGAAGGGTGGTCATAACAAGGTGGCCAGTTTCAGCGGCGAGAAGAGCAATCTCAGCGGTCTCCTGGTCTCTTATTTCTCCAACCATAATTACATTTGGGTCTTGTCTTAAGGCTTCTCTTAAACCATCCGCAAAACTCATTACGTCCAGCCCAACCTCCCTTTGGCTGATAATACTTTTTATGTCTCTAAGCATATATTCGATGGGATCCTCTATAGTGACAATGTGTGCAGTCTTGGTCATATTTATGCTATTTAACATAGCGGCCAAAGTCGTTGACTTTCCTGAACCAGCAACTCCAGTCACAATAATAAGCCCCCTGTCTTCAAGAGCAATTTTCTCAAGGACCTGAGGCAGGTTTAAATCCTGAATATTCTTGATAAGAGGTGGAATCGCCCTAATTGCAAAGGCCCATGTACCTCTCTGGCTGTAGATGTTCACTCTAAATCTTCCTATGTTTGGAAAGTTTAAAGCAAAGTCTACACAGAAACGCTCTCGAAGTTCCTTCTGCTTTGGAGCCGATAGGTAGAGTCTTATAAGTTCTTCAGTGTCTTCTTTAGACACAATGGAGTAATTTTCCTTAGGGTAAAGCTTACCATAAATTCTAAAAATAGGTGGATGCCCAACTTTTATATGGATATCAGAGGCTTCTTTATCTTTCGCGTCTATTAATAACTTTTCCAAATCAACTGCCATAGTTCTTAAATTTTAACTTCTCAATAATCGAAAGTCAATTACTATCATTATTTGCATTGAAATTATTCGAACTTTACCAAAATACTTTTGAAAAGTGTGAAAATTTCATCGCTCTTTTTTAAGTTGGATTGAGTTTCTAAATCTCAATGGAACCCCATAGAAACCGAACGATTCCCTAAGGCGATTTTCAATAAATCTAAGTTCATTCCCCTTCAGCTTTTTATTTGTAACTATGGTAAAAAAAGGAGGCTTTACATCTTCTTGAATAATTTTAAAGAGGGATATTGAAAATGGAAAAGTTTGCACAACCTCATTTGTGAAGGCCTGCAATTCTTTTTTTGTCAATTGTCTTCCCCAAGAAGCCCTCGTTTTTTTTACTACTTCTTTAAGCAGGTTAATCCCTTCATATGTAACTGCAGAAGTAAAAAGTATCGGAGCAAAGCTGATAAAAGATAATTCACTTTTAAAGTTTTTCAGTAAATAGGGCCGCTGCTCTTTCTTAATTAAATCTGCTTTATTTAGGGCAACAACAATGCCTTTACCTTCTTTTATTATTAGGTTAGCAATTTTTTTGTCGATGCTTGCTAATTCTTGAGTTGCGTCTATAACAAGAATAGCCACTTCTGAAAATCTTAGGGACCTTTCACTACGTATTGCACCATATAACTCGATAGGATCATCGTATTTTCTCCTTAACCCTGCAGTGTCGATGATAATGAAATCAACGGTTTCTACGTCCACTGAATCTCTTGTGGTGCCAGGAATTGGGGATATTATATTCACCTCTTCCCCACACAATGCATTGAATAGAGAAGTTTTACCTACGTTTGGCTTACCAAGTATGCATATTCTGGGCTTCTCTGATTTACCCTGAACTGGAGAAGCTCTGTATCCCTTTTGGGTGAGCTTGAGGGTAATGGCATCAAGAAGTTCCTGAAGCCCTATCCCGTGAGCAGCTGAGATTCCAATGGGATCCCCAAAGCCTAAGGAATAAAAGGATAAAAGATCATGTTTTTTTACATCGATCTTATTGGCAACAAGTATCACATCCTTGCCTTTTTTGTGTAGCCACTCCGCAATTTCAAAGTCATGGGGTAATACCCCTTGGGTTGCATCCACAACAAGTAAAACTACGTCAGACTGTTCAACTGTGCTTGCAATTTTTTCCTGCACCTTTTCCCAGATACTGTCTTCTGTAGGTGGATATAAACCTCCTGTATCAGTAACATAAAAAGGGATTTCCGAGTCAATAACTAGTTTTTTTATTCTATCCCTCGTTAGCCCGGGTTTTGAGTCGGTAATAGCGAGAGGTTTCTTGATTAATCGGTTAAATAGTGTAGATTTCCCTGTGTTTACCCTACCCACTATAGAGACCTGAGGAATCGTATTCATTTCCTTTCTGCAGTAAACAACTTTTGCAAGTCTTTCAAGGCATTCAATACCTTAACGTTTTCAAATTTCTTTAACTTTTTAATATTTTCCCTATCGATTTTTCTTTGGAAGAGTATATGCGTTTTTCCGCTCTTCGTTTGAAATTGCATCACTTCAGCCGTGTCACTCGGTAATATATAAATAGGTAATTTAATTTTGTTTGCTTGGCTAAATATATTGGTTACTAAATTATCACTGATTCCATGGGCCATTTTTGCTACTGTATTAGTTGAACATGGAGCAATAACAACCTTATTAAATCTTCCTGAAAAAAGTCTAGTTATTTGGAATAATGAGGCTTCATCGTCCCTGTACATCTTAAATTGTTTGATTTTTTCTATTAGTCCATATCGGGTAAGGATTTCGGTAGCAGATTTAGAGAGGAAGAGCTCAGTAGAGTCAGGTCCTATCTCCATAATTAATTCAATAGTCTCTCTTAAGAACATTTCTGCTCCAGTAATACACCATGCGACATTCATGGCGCAATCCTTATGGGAGAGGGTACAAACGTTAGGATAAAAATGAGGAGAGAGACAATGCCCAGAATATTTGTAGAGGTTGACAACTTATTTTCTTCATATAATGGCTCAGGATGTTTAGTTCCGAGAATTAATAGAAGAACTGCCCATACCCACCACCCATTCCATAAGAATCCAAGAGGTATTAAAATGATAAGTATAGCTTTTGATAAGATGTTATGATATCTTGTGCCCAGTATACCATACAGGACGTGTCCTCCATCCAACTGTCCCACCGGCAGCAAGTTCAAGCCTGTTACAAAGAAACCTAACCATCCTGCAAAGGCCATTGGGTTAAGTATTAAAGCGTAGGATTCCGGGATTTTACCGAGACAAATTCTGGACAGCACTTCAAAAATCAATGGTGTACCGAGGGAAACCATTCCTTCGTGTATTGCTCCGACACTGCTGTTAAGTAGTCCAATGATAGTAAGAGGGATAGCCATAATAAAACCGGCAATAGGCCCGGCAGAACCAATTTCCACGAGGGATTTTCTGTCTGAAATAGGAGTTTTTACCCTTATAAAAGCTCCCATAGTCCCTATGAGTGGATTTGGAAAGGGGATGAAATATGGGAGGGTTGCAGCGACACCATTTTTCTTTGAAGCCAAAAAGTGTGCAAGTTCGTGGATTCCCAAGACGAGGATCACTGAAAAAGAAAATGGTATACCCTTAACGAGGTATGACCAGTTTTCCCAAGGAATAAAACCCTGTTGCAATGCTCCTGCAATCAAAGTTGTGAATATAGTGAGAAGCAGGAGGATTATCGGGATAACTATATTATTTTTCTTAAAACTCACTCGGGCGAAGGTCAGTATATAGTAATCGTCGTCTTTAGTTACTTTGAAAACTATATTTCTGCTAATAAGTTCCTTATTTATTGCCTTAATCGTATTATCAGGGTCTTCATGGAATATCACTTTAAGGTGATTCCCCTGGATTTCGACGATACTTGCATATTTTTCAACCACTTGAATTACTTCATCCATATTCAAATATTTCTCCCCCAATAATTGTTGCTTTCACAGATTTTAGGCCAGGTTCAAGAACTGTGAAGTCTGCTGCAAGCCCCGGTTCTATTTTGCCAAGAAAGTTGCATTCATTTGTGAAAGCTGATCCCCATTCGGTATAGCGGACGATTGCTTCTGAAAGATCAAGAGAATACTCTGGAATAGGGTGCTCAGTGGCAGCCTGAATCCCATATAATGGAGATGGTGGCATAGCATCGGAACCGAAAGCAAATTTAATACCCTTATCTTTAAGGATTCGTAAAGGATTGTTGTTTATATAGAAATCCCCAAGTTTTGATTGGTACATACCACCTTTTGTGCCCCAGTTCAATGCAAAATTTGGCTGAATTGATATTTTCACTTCCATTTTAGAAGCTCTTTCAACATCTTCTGCGTCAGGAAACTCAAAGTGTTCTATGCGAAAGAGATCATAGTCCTTAGTGGATTCGATTATGTCTAATACTCTCTTAATGGCGAGGTTTCCTATACTATGGGTTGCAACCTGTAGGTTGGTTTCTGATGCTCTTTTATATATTGTTAAAGCATTTTCTGGTAACAGCCAAAGGCCTTGTCCTTTTTTTATCCCGTACGGAAAGCTGAATAACGCGGACTCCCCACCCACTGAACCATCCGCAAAAAATTTAAGTCCCTGTAATTTTAGGAAAGAATTCCCGAATCCACTTTCTAAACCTATTTTATCAAAATACTCTGGTACCCCATTGGAAATATAATATCTAACGCGAATTTTCAATTTTTTGTGTCTCATCATATGCTGAAAAAATCTGAAGTTATTAGTGGAACCTATTTCGTGGATTGTCGTTATGCCATTCTTGATGAAAGTGTCTTGAGCCTCGAGGAAAGCATCCTCGAGCACTTCCCTTGAAGGGGGGAAAAGGGAATGGATATTGAGAGGAATATCTTCCCAAAATATGCCGTTCATGAGGTCGCATTTTCCTGGATTAATTTGATTCGTTTTTCCAAGGAGATCAATAAAAGATGAGTTTCCTACACCTATGTGCCCGCATATGCGTCTCAAAAAAATAGGCTTTTTGGATATCTTGTCAAGATCATCCTTTGAGGGAATAGTTTTCCTTTTCCACTTTGATTCATCAAAGTTTGTAAAGATGTATACCTCGGCTTTATGTTTTTTTATTGTTTCGGAAATGTATTCTTTTACTTCCTCAAAAGATTCAAAATTACTCAGATTCATGTGTTGGTCCAATCCATAACCAATCATATGGGTATGCGTATCGATAAATCCGGGGATGATCGAGCACTCACCAAAGTCCACGACTTCTGAAATTTGTGTTAAGTAGCCAAGTTCAGAACATGGAATGACATCTTCTATCACATCCCTGTAAATCAAAATTACATGATTCTCAATGAATTTTCCATGCTGAAAAATTTTTGAAGCTTTTAATATTTTCATCTGAAATTAGTATAAATAGTTTATTGGGTCTACATGTTCACCAAGATATCTTATTTCATAATGGAGATGGGGCCCTGTGCTTATACCGGAGTTACCGGAAAGTGCTATTACATCACCTTTTTTGACTATTTTTCCCCTCTTTACAAGGATTTCTTTAAGATGCCCGTACAAGGTTTCGTATTTTGAGCCATGACTTATTGTTAATACCAGCCCCAAGAAGCGGTCTTCGCTAATGTTTTTTACTATTCCATCTGCAGTTGCCTTTACAGGTGTACCTATTGGAGTAACAAAGTCAAGCCCTTTGTGAGAGTTGCCATACTTTTGAGAGATAAAACCTTCTACAGGTACGCCGCTGGGCACGTACCGCTCTTCGTCAAAGAGGAGTTCCCCATATTGCTGAAATTCGGATGAGACCTTTTTATAAGCTTCCGGTAATGCTTGAAAGTTTTTCACCCCCGAGATTTTCGAGTCAACATTATTGAAAGCAGACTCTAGAGATGGAGTTGCTTCTACGCCCAGCATACTGGAAATTTTAACTCTCAGCTCCTCAATGGCGTAAAGTTGCTTTTCAAGTTCCTGAACCTTTGCATTTTCCTCGCGAAGTTTCTCATTTTCGACTTCGAGTGCTCTTGATTTTAGTGCTAGAACATATAGCCTACCGTAAAATAAGGCTGAA
>Ga0179952_1098911_pt1 | contig 10900 bp, 7 predicted proteins | sample AD_JPNMR1_sludge_FD_135928 | JGI IMG/M metagenome (GOLD analysis project Ga0179952, IMG submission 135928) | Metatranscriptome of active sludge microbial communities of municipal wastewater-treating anaerobic digesters from Japan -... | ecosystem: Engineered > Bioreactor > Anaerobic > Digestate...
GAAGTGGCAAAAACTTAATTCATCCAAACCACAAACTGTCTGGGCATTAAACAAGATCATGATTGTTAAGAGTAAAGCAAAGGAGAGTAGATTGCAATGAGAAAAACAGCAGTTCTTGTTCTAGCACTAGTACTCATGTTCTCTGCAGCAGTCAGCGCTCAGCAAAAAGTGACTGCCTATACCACCCTCTTCGAGCCAACGGCGCGCTTGGTCTTTGAAGAGTTCGAAAAAGATACCGGCATTAAAGTGGAATGGGTACGTCTCTCTGGCGGTGAGGCTGTGGCCAGAATGGATGCGGAGCGGAGAAATCCCCAAGCCAGCATTTGGGTAGGCGGCGTGGGTTTGGACCACATGACCGCTAAGAATATGGGCTTGACCGAACAGTATTTCTCGCCCAACGCCGAGAACATTCCCGAACAGTTCAAGGATCCTGAAGGCTACTGGATCGGCCTGTATGTTGGTGCCCTGGGCTTTATCTCCAACAACGAGCGTTTGGCTGAGCTCGGCATCGAGCCTCCAACCTCCTGGCAGGATCTGCTCCGGCCTGAGCTGAAGGGTGAAATCCAGGTGGCCAACCCCGGTACCTCCGGTACGGCCTATAACTTCGTCGCCACTCTGGTTCAGCTCTGGGGCGAAGACGAGGCCTTTGCCTACCTGAAGGAGTTCCACAAGAACGTTCAGCAGTACACCCGCTCGGGCAACGCCCCCAACCAGGCCGTTGGTTTGGGTGAGGTGGCTGTAGGTATCGGCTATGCCCACGACCAGGTTACCGTTGTACAGCAGGGTTATCCTGTGACTATCACCTTCGCCAAGGAAGGTACGGGTTATGAGATTTCCTCCATGTCCCTGATCAAGGGAGGCAAGGAGATGGAGGCAGCCAAGATCCTCTACGACTGGATGCTCAGTGAGCGGGCCATGAACCTGCTTGCTTCCACCAACGTGGTGCCCGTAGTGGATGTACCTCTGGTAGAAGGCGCTGTGCCCATTTCTGAAGTGAACGTGATCGATCAAGATGACGTCTGGGCCGCTTCCCAGAAGGAACGCCTTGTTGAGAAGTGGAACAACGAGGTATTTCGCGGCCGTTAACTCAGGCTGAATTGGCAAGTGGGTCCCTCCTGGTGGGGGACCCATTTTTAAAGGAGGAATGGCTATGGCCGTGGCACAACCCCGCCGGCGCAGGCCGCGCTTGGGAGGTGTGGGCTGGTGGCAGCTCAAGCAGGACCCCATTCTCCTGCTGACGGTGCTGCTGGTCAGCGCTGCGCTGTTGATCTTCATCGTCTATCCCCTGGTGCGAGTGTTCTGGCTCAGCATCAACCCCAGGGGTGAATTCACTTTAGATGTCTATCGGCAGATTCTGGACTCCTGGTGGCTGAGGCAGAGTTTCTACAACAGTCTGCTTCTGGGAGTACTTACTGCCACCTTTTCCACGCTTATCGGTTTCATCTTTGCTTTTGCACTGAACAGAACGGATATGCCCCTCAAGGGTTTCTTCGGCCAGATGGTGCAGCTGCCCATGATCTCGCCGCCTTTTATGTTCACCCTTTCGGTCATTTTGCTGCTGGGCAGAAACGGCATCGTCACCAAAGCCCTGGGGCTGAGCAACTTCAACATCTACGGACTCAACGGTCTGGTGCTGGTGCAGACCATCAGCATGTTTCCCATTGCCTTTAACACGCTCAATGGGGTGCTCCAGGCCATCAACCCCGACCTGGAAGAAGGAGCGTTGGACCTGGGAGCGAGCCGCTGGCATGTATTCCGCAGCATTACTCTGCCCTTATCCATTCCGGGTTTGGCCAGCGCTTGGCTGCTGGTGTTCGTGAACTCCCTGGCAGACTTTGCCAACCCCATGGTGCTGGGGGGCACCTTCGATGTGCTCTCGGTCCAGGCTTATCTGCAGTTTACTGGGATGTTCAACTTCCCCCGGGGCACAGCTTTGGCTGTGATGCTGCTGCTGCCAGCCATGACCGCGTTTATGGTCCAACGTTACTGGGTGGCCCGGAAGTCCTATGTGACTGTCACCGGCAAACCGTCCAGCCCCAGGATCCTCAAGGTCAGCCCGTGGCTGCGCTGGGGCCTGTTTGCGTCCTGCAGCTTGATTATCCTGGTGATTCTGGCCTTTTACGGCACCGTGGTGGCTGGCGCCTTTGTGAAGACTTGGGGTGTGGACTTCACCTTTACGATGGAACACTGGCGCTACGCCTGGGATGTGGGGGCAGACAGCATTAAGTCTACACTGACCCTGGCCGCCATCGCCACTCCCATCACTGGCGTCTTTGCCATGGTCGTGGCGGTGATTTTGGTGCGCAAGCAGTTCCCAGGGAAGAAGATTCTGGCCTTCGTGTCCATGCTGGCCTTTGCCGTCCCCGGCACGGTAGTGGGTATCGGCTACATCTTGGCCTTTAACGAACCGCCTCTGCTCTTAAGCGGGACTGCGCTGATCATTGTGCTCTGCTTTGTGTTCAGGGAAATGCCCGTAGGCATCGAATCGGGCGTAGCTTCTCTCATGCAGATTGACAAATCTATTGAGGAAGCGTCCACCAACCTGGGGGCATCCAGCAGTTACACCTTTGCCAAGATCACCCTGCCCCTGATCAAGCCAGCATTCCTATCGGGGCTGTTCTTCGCCTTTGCCCGGTCCATGACCGCGGTGAGCGCGATCATTTTCCTGGTCTCCGCCAGATGGCACCACCTGACTGTGCTCATCCTGTCGCAGACGGAGATCATGCGGCTGGGTGCGGCCAGTGTGCTCAGTCTGATTCTGATTATTATCGTGCTGGGTGCCTTCGCCCTGATGCGCCTTGCGGTGGGCGATACCATTAACCGGCAGCTGGCGAAGTAAGGGAGGATTGACAATGCCACAGAGAGTTGAATTACGTGAACTAGTGAAGATCTTCCCCGCCCCCGGTGGCAGCGGAGTCAGGGCGGTGGACGGTGTGAACTTGACCATCCAACCGGGCGAGATGGTCACCTTCTTGGGACCATCTGGCTGCGGAAAAACGACCACTCTGCGCATGGTGGCGGGTTTTGAAATGCCCTCTTCGGGACAGATTTTCATCGGTAACGAGGATGTGTCCACCAAAGCTCCCAATGAGCGGGATACAGCCATGGTGTTCCAGAGCTACGCCCTCTTTCCCCATATGACCGTGGAGGAGAATGTGGGCTACGGCCTGCGTTTCCGCAAAGTGAGCAAGGCAGAAGCGGCAGAGCGGGTACAGCGGATTATGGACCTCGTGGGGCTGAAGGGTCTGGGCAAACGGGCTCCAGGCCAGCTGTCCGGCGGCCAACAGCAGAGGGTGGCCTTGGCCCGGGCCTTGGTTGTGGAACCCCAGGTGCTGCTCTTTGACGAGCCCCTGTCCAACCTAGATGCTAAGCTCAGGGAGTACATGCGGGAGGAGATCCGCCGGGTCCAGCAGGAGCTGGGGATAACTGCCATTTACGTCACTCACGATCAGAGCGAGGCCATGGCCCTATCTGACCGCATTGTGGTCATGAACGCGGGCCGCATTGAGCAGGTGGGCTCGCCCCAGGAGATCTACCTGCGGCCTGCCACCAGGTTTGTGGCAGATTTTATCGGGAAAGTGAACTTCCTGCCCTGCAAAGTGCTGCGCCGGGAAAACGGAAGCGCTGTGGTGGAGAGCTTCGGACGCCAGATCACGGTGCACGATGCGCCAAAGATTGACGGGGAGGCGTCGCTGGTTGTGCGTCCGGAAGCCATGTTCCTGGAAAAGGAGGCGGGGATTCCCGTATCCGTGGTGAGCAGGGTGTATCTAGGCTCGGCTATGGAATACCGCGTGAAACTGCCTAATGGGGACGAGGTAACTGTGTACCAGAGCAACCCCAATCTGGCCGAAGTGTTCGAAGCCGGCCAAGAGGCTTTCCTCAAACTGGATTCCCATGCAGTGCATCTGCTGCCGAATTAGGTAACCCTGAAGAAAAGGGGCCGGTCGTTGGATCGGCCCTGTTTTTATGCTTATAGGTCGCGTGTAAAGACGAATTAAAGGTTTGATTTCTATATTTGGCCACGGTTTAATGACTTTAAACTCCACAAAAAGGTACGGTTAATATACAATTTACATAGAGATGCGCCAGACGCGCTTTGTTGCCCGGAAGCAAAAAACAAACAACTTTTTAGAAGGGAGTATGAGTGGATGATGCGCAGAAGATTGCTTGGTTTCTTGGTAGTGTTGTCCTTAGTGCTTGTGTCGGCCGCAAGTAGTCTAGCAGCCGGTAAGGTCATGCTCTATTCGTCGATGCAGGAGGATCAGCTGTTGGCCATTAAGAAAGGCTTTGAGGCGAAGTATCCAGACATCACTATGGAGTACTACTTCGCCGGAACGGGGCGGGTTATGACCAAGATCGCCGCCGAAGCCCAAGCTGGTGCCGTTGGGGCAGATGTAATCTGGGTAGGTGACCCGGCGGACTACATCTCCTTTAAGGAACTGGGAATTTTGGAAGCCTACGAGTCTCCCGAAGCTGCCTTCATCGACGATGCCTACAAAGATCCGGAAGGCTATTTCATCGGGGCCCGCATGATGAACATGGGCATCGCCTACAACACCTTGCTGGTCTCGCCTGATGAGGCGCCGACAACCTGGTTTGACCTGTTGGATCCCAAGTGGAACGACCAAATCGTCCTGACCGACCCAGGTACATCTGGTACCTCTAAATTCTGGCTCAACGCCATCGTCAGCCATGAGAAATATGGTATGGACTATATCGAAAATCTCCGGGCCAACGGCTGTTATATGGAAAGCGGCACTACTGCCACCCACAATCAGCTGGCCGCGGGAGCCTATAAAGTCGGTGTCTGCCTAGATTACGTCACCGCAACCTTAGCCGAGCAGGGATCGCCCATTGCCTTTATCTTCCCAGAAGACACTGTATCCATCTTCAGCCCCATTGGCTTGGTGAAGAATGCCCCCAACGGAGATAATGGCAAGCTGCTCTTCGACTTCATCCTTTCCAAGGAAGGCCAAGAGATCTTGATCAGCCAGAACCTGATCTCGGTACGCAACGATCTGGAGCAGCCAGGCGTTAATGTGGAAGAAATTGCCGCCAAGGCCCTTTCCCTGGACCTGGAAGCCATGGTAAGAGAAAGCGACGAGAACCTGGCCGCCTTTGACAAACTCTTTGGCATCTAGCACATGCCAGCTTGGCAGCAGCGTTAAGTCAACATCCTGGGCAGCGGGTTCTACCTGCTGCCCAGCTTATATGGGGAAGGGGAGAGAGTTGTATGTCCTACGTAAGATTTGAAAACGTCTCTTTTGCCTACGGGGACAACCAGATACTTAAGAACTTCTCCCTAGCTTTAGAGAAGAACGAAATTATGTGTCTGGTTGGCCCTTCGGGCTGCGGAAAAACAACGTTGGTCAGATGCCTGCTGGGCTTGAATCGTCCAAGTGAAGGTGAGATTTATGTCGGGGACACCTGCGTGTTCAGCAGCAAGAGGCGGATCAACGTGCCGGCCGAACGGCGGCGCATTGGCATCGTGTTCCAGGACTATGCAGTGTGGCCCCATTTGACCGTGAAAGAGAACATAGCCTATCCTCTGCGCAAGCGCAAGGTGCCCAAACCGGAAATCGACCGCAGGGTGGAAGAGGTTCTACGCTTAGTACGGATGAGCGAATACATCAACCACCTGCCCAGCCAGCTCTCGGGCGGGCAGCAGCAGCGCGTGGCCATTGCCAGGGCGCTCATGACCAGTGATGATCTGGTGGTTATGGACGAGCCCATCACCAACCTCGATGCCAAACTGAGGGAGCAGATGCTCTATGAAATCCGCGAGCTGCAGCACAACATGGGAACCACAGTGTTCTACATCACCCATGACCAGAGAGCAGCTCTGCAGCTGGGTGACCGCATCGCAATCATGGATCCCCAGGGCGAGTTGGTGCAGGTGGGTTCCGATGAAGATATCATTCTCAGGCCGAGAACCAGGTTCGTCTTTGAGTTTATCGGGGTGACTAACTTCCTGGCTCTGAAAAGGGTAGATGGGCAGTATCGCGTGGACCTGGGCAGTACCTTGGCCCCTTGGCCGGCACAAGTGCCTCCAGAACTGCAGAACGTCGCAGTGCTGGATGTCGGCATTCGGCCCAATGACATTGTCTTCGACAGTTCGTCGCCATTTCGCGGCGTAGTGCGGCGGGCAGTGTTCTTGGGCAGCGAGTATGAGTACTTCGTGCAGGCCGGAGACAAGTCTCTGCGCATTCAGCAGGGCGCGCTGGATGCGTCACTGAACGGGATCGCTGCCGAAGGCAGTGAAGTGGGGCTGAACTTCCTGAATCCCCAATACTACGAAGCTGCCCGGGAGGAGGGTGCAAGATGATTAACCTGCGCCGCAAAACCAGGGATCTGGCAGTGCTAGACGGACGGCGCCGCGTTGGGCTGGACAGTATCATGACCGCCCTCAGTTTTGTGCTGCTCTTGGTGATCGTTGTTATTCCCATCTCTATGATTGTCTATCACGCCTTTTTCCATCAAGGCCAGTTTTCTCTGGACTTGATCATTGATCAGTTCACCCGGGATACCACCGTTTCCGCCATGTGGAACACTATCAAGATTGCGATCCTGGTGACCATCTTCGGAACCATCGTGGGGGTGTTTTACGCCTGGCTGCTCGGACGCAGCAACATTCCAGGCAAGAAGCTGATGCGCTTTCTTTTTACCATACCCTACATGTTTCCTCCCTTTTTGGGTGCCATGGCCTGGGATCTCTTGTTGAACGGGCGTTCCGGGTATCTCAACCGGTGGCTGATGAAGACGTTTGGCCTCTCCTCGGCACCGTTTAACATCAACACCGTCTGGGGCATCGTGTTTGTGGAGCTTTCTTACTATTTCCCCTTTGTGTTTATGCAGGTGGTCAGTGCTTTGGAGCGGATGGATCCCACTCTCGAAGAAAGTGCGCGAATTGCCGGTGCCAAGCAGGGGACGGTGATCTGGAAGATTACGCTGCCTTTGGTCAGGCCGGCCATTTCCTCTGGCGCGCTGCTCATCTTGATCAGTTCACTGGCGCACTTCGGAGTCCCGTCCATTCTGGGGTTCTCCCAGGGCATCTTTACTCTGCCTACCAGGATCTACGCGGTCATCGCCCGCTCGGGGGGAAGCTTCGAGGGGATTCGCCAAGGGGCTGCCCTCTCCATTTTGCTGGTAGCCGTTGTGGCCCTGGCCCTCTGGATCCAACAACGGGTACTGCGCTCTGGAGGCTATGACATCATCAAAGGCAAGAGCATGCGTCCCACGGTGATCAACTTGAGAGGCGCGAGAATCCCCCTCTTTATCCTGGCCTTGACAACCTTGGTTGTGATCGTGTTGGTCCCCTTGGGTATGATTTTCCTGGTGGCTTTGGTGCGGGCCTATGGGCTCCCGCTGATCCCGGCCAACTTTACCTTGGCCAACTATCAAAGGATCTTTACGGCCAGCGGCACCTTGGAGTCCATCAAGAACTCCATGATCTTGTCGCTGAGTGCCGGCGTGATCACCATGCTGCTGGGTACAATGGTTGCCTACGTGGTGCAGAAAATCAGGCCGAGAGGATCCAGTGTGTTGGAAATCATGTCTGTGCTGCCCTATTCCATACCAGGCACCGTGCTGGCCATTGGGGTGATCCTGGCTTGGTCAGGCAGTTTAGGGCTCAACCTGTACAACACTCTGTGGATCATTCTGGTGGCCTACATCGCCCGCTATCTGTCCTTCTCTATGAAGACATCATCGGCAGCTCTGCTGCAGGTGCACCCCTCCTTGGAGGAAGCGGCCCGCACCTGTGGGGCATCGCACACGGAGAGCCTCAGGGACATCACTCTGCCCTTAATCAGACCCGCCATGGTCTCGGGCTTCTTCTTGATCTTCCTGCCTGCTATGCGTGAGGTGACAACTTCGGTGCTGCTGTACGGTCCTTACACCCGCACTTTAGGGGTGCAGATCTACTCCCTGCGGGATGCGGGCATGATGCCGCAGGCTTCGGCCCTAGGCTCGGTGGCCATCGTACTGATCATCGTCGTCAACAGCATCGTGAACGCCTTGAACCAGACTCGCAAGGGGGTGTAATCAATGGCGCAGGTACAGGTGGAATTGAGACATGTCACCAAGAAGTTTACCACGAAAACCCTCGGCGATATTGTGGCCGTGGATGACTTCAGCTTTCAGGTCTACGAAGGCGAGTGCTTCTCCATTCTCGGGCCATCTGGCTGCGGGAAGACCACTTGTCTCCGGATGATTGCAGGTTTTGAGGACTTGACAGAAGGGGAGATCTACTTAAGCGGCAGGCCCGTTTCCAGCAGTAAAGCCAACCTTTATGTTCCGCCCGAGGAGCGGGACTTAGGCATGGTGTTCCAGGCCTTTGCGGTGTGGCCGCACATGACCGTCTTTGAGAATGTGGCCTTTCCACTCCGCATTCGCAAGGTGAACCGGGCTGAGGTAGAGCGCCGCGTGAAGCAGGCACTGCAGCACACCAGCCTGGCGGGGCTGGAAGATGTGTATCCTTCCGATCTCTCCGGAGGCCAGCAGCAGCGCATTGCCCTGGCCAGGGCCATCGTTACCAAACCTAAGGTGATGCTCCTGGATGAACCCCTGTCCAATCTGGATCCCCATCTGCGCGAAACCATGCGTTTCGAGCTGAAAGAGCTGCAGCGCAAGTTGGGCTTTACCATCATCTTTGTGACGCACGATCAATCGGAAGCTATGGCTATCTCCGACCGCATGCTGGTTGCCGATATGGGCAAGATCATGCAGATTGATACGCCGGAAAACCTCTACAACAGGCCCATCAACCGCTTTGTCCACAGTTTTCTGGGGGAAAGCACCTTTCTAAAGGTGGTCATCAAAGACGGGCAGGTGTATGCGGAAGGGGATCTGGAACAGCCCCTAGGGGTGGCACCTCCGCCCGACGCTGAACCGGAGATGATTTTGGCCACGCGCCCCAATGCCATTGAAATTACGGGAGATACGGGCTACCAGAGCCGCATCGAAACCCGCATTTTCCTCACCGACCGGACGGAGTACCTGATTCCGCTGGGCAGCCAAAAGGTGAAAGTGCAGACTCCCCACCGCATTGCCTTCTCGCAGGGGGACAGCTGCCGAGTCAGATTTGTGGATCCCATGTGGTACCCCGTGGAAGACAGTGATGCAGAAAAGGAACGGGCCCGTCGACAGCTGATCTAGAAAGCCAAAAGACCTTGCTGGTAAACACCGGCAAGGTCTTTTTGTCAGCACTGCTTTCCCTGAAAGGAACGGCGGAACTCCATCGGGGTCATGCCCACCAGTTCCTTGAAAACCACGAAGAAGTACTTGCCATTGGCAAAGCCCACTTTTTCGGCTATCTCTTTCACTGAAAGGTCAGTTTCCTGGAGGAGCTCCCGCGCCTTGGCTATGCGGACTTGCTTTACGGAATCGGCAATGGAAAGGCCGGTTGCTTCCTTGTACTGCCGCCCCAAATAGGCTGGGTTCATGCCCATCTCATCGGCAATGCTGTGCACCGACAGGGAGACATCGGTGTAGCCGGCGGCAATTCTGGCGTCCACTCGGTCCGCCAGGCGGTCCAGATGCATCCTGCGCCGTTCGTGCTGTTCCGCGACGATCTGCTCGAAAACTCCCTCCATAAGCTGGTGAAGCTGAGCCACATCCTCCAGGTTGTCCAGGATGTGCGCGCCTTCCGCAGGGGGCGTCAGGCCGAGTTCGCTTTGGAGTGTCTCTAGGTTGCGCAGGATGGAGCGCACGAAAAAGCGGAAATCATTGAACTTGGCATAGCGGATTCTGTCAAAGATGGCTTTCCAAGCGGTTTTGGCATCATCTAGACTGCCGGCGCGCAGTGCGCTGACCAGCTGCTGCATGTCTTTGGGAGAGAACTCCAGAGTCTCGCGAAAAGAGGCCGCGAGCTTCTCTGACAAGACATATTGACCCGCATAGAGAAACCGCATCTGCCACAGTTCGAGCAGGGCTGTGTAACTGCGGCTCACTTCCAGCGCCGAATGCTTCGGCGTGCCGTACAGGCAGCGGCAGCCCAGAGCATCGCTGATGGTGAGGCAGAGTTCCAGCACTTCCTCTTCGTCAGCAGCACTCACCAGCACAGCACAGCCCAGGGAAGCGGCAGCGGCAAGCACTGTGCGCTGTGTGGATGCGCTCACGACCTGGCGCACAGAATCAGGCTCGGTGCAGTCTACGAGAATCAGGGAAACGGGGTACTCGATATGGAGCAGTTCTTCGCCTTGGAGGAACCTGGTCACTTGTTCGGAAAGGTGCTGTTCCATTTGGCTGGCAATTAAGCGGTCCATTTCCTGAGCCACACTGCCAGGGCTGGAACCCAGTCTGTGTAGTGCCTGGCGCACCGCCTGCAGCGGCGGATAGAGCACAAACACGGTGTAGAGGATGCCTAGGGCCAGCAGGCTGGATACAGCCAGTAAAGAAGCTAGGGCAAAATTGCGCACCTTGGTCAGGCCTGGCAGCAAGGTGGCGGTATCGAACGGCCTCAAATAGTACAGCCCTAGGTTGCTGAGCTGTGAGTACATCCAGCCGCTTTTGCCTTGCGGGTCTAGGATAAAGCCATGGGAACCGCTCTTCTGCAGCTGGTCCAGGAGCTGCGGCCAGACCTCCGCGGCCTTCTCGCTCAGTGCCGGATCACTGGCCGCGAGAACCTCACCTTGGCTATCAATGACTGCGCTGCTGTAGCCTGTTGCCAGGCCAAGTAGTTGGTGTTCAAACCAATGGGCCCGCACGTTGAGCAGCAGCGAACCGCCCTCAGGCATGTTGGGCTCAAAAAACAAAAAGGAGTAGGTTGTTCCTTCCTGGGTCTGACGCTTAATGGGACCAGAAAAGCCGTGCTTGGCCCTGGACACCATGAGTTCATAAGTGTCTTGATCCGGGAAGGCGTCAGCGGCATGGGGCACGTGTCCTCCTCCGGAGGTGTACA
>Ga0179952_1035998_pt1 | contig 10858 bp, 9 predicted proteins | sample AD_JPNMR1_sludge_FD_135928 | JGI IMG/M metagenome (GOLD analysis project Ga0179952, IMG submission 135928) | Metatranscriptome of active sludge microbial communities of municipal wastewater-treating anaerobic digesters from Japan -... | ecosystem: Engineered > Bioreactor > Anaerobic > Digestate...
CCGACGGTAATCCTCCTCCCTCACGAGACCGCGACAGGGGCCGCGGCACCGGCCGATCTCGAACTCCAGGCAGGGTCTTTTCCTGGCCCTCAGTTCCCGGTCGCTGCAGACCCGGAGGCCGAAGGCCTGCTGGAGAAAATCGAGGGCCTCCTTGGCCGCGGCGCTCGAAGGGTAGGGGCCGAAGTACCGGGCCCCGTCCTTTTTGGGACGCCTCTGGAGGCGGAGGGAGGGGACAGGGGAGGAGGGGTCGATGCGGATGTGGAAATAGGCCCGGTCGTCCCGGAAGTCGATGTTGTAACGAGGCCGGTGCTCCTTGATGAGGTTGTTCTCCAGGATCAGGGCCTCCTTTTCCGTGGCCGTGACGATGAAATCGACGTCCCTTACCCGGGAGACGAGGAAGGGGATCATGGGACGGGTGTCGGCGCCGAGATAGGAGCGGAGGCGCGCCCTCAAGTCCTTCGCCTTCCCCACGTAAAGGACCTTTCCCTCCCCGTCCCGCATGAGGTAAACACCCGGCCCCCGGGGTGCCTCCGCCACCTTGCCCCGCAGGAGAGAGAGTTTGTCCTTCCCTTCCCCCTTCACAAGTCCTCGGGATCCCCCCCGAAATCAATAAGGATCTTCGTCAGTTCCTTGATCTTGTCCCTGAGTTCCGCCGCCCGCTCGAACTCCAGGTCCCGGGCGGCGGCCTTCATCTCCTCCCGGAGGCGCCGGATCGTCTCCCCCAGATCGTCACCGACCCCCCAGGGCCGCGCCTCCTCCTCCACGACGGGGACGGTCACGTAATCCGCCTCGTAGATCGAGGCGAGGATGGAGGAGATCTCCTTGCGGATCGACTCGGGGGTGATGCCGTGCTCGCGGTTGTACCTCTCCTGAAGCTCCCTCCGCCGCCTCGTCTCTTCGAGACAGGCCGCGATGGCCGGGGTCGTTTCCTGGGCGTACATGATGACGGTGCCCTCGAGGTGACGGGCCGCCCGACCGCTCGTCTGCATCAGGGAACGTTCCGAGCGGAGGAAGCCTTCCCGGTCCGCGTCGAGGATGGCCACGAGGGACACCTCGGGGATGTCGAGGCCCTCCCGGAGGAGGTTGACGCCCACGAGGACATCGAACCGGCCGAGGCGGAGGTCCCGGATGATCTCGACCCGCTCGAGGGTCTTGACGTCGGAGTGGAGATACCGGACGCGCACACCCAAACCCTCGTAGTAGTCCGTCAATTTTTCCGCCATCCGCTTCGTGAGGGTCGTAACGAGGACCCTGTGGCCCCTCTTCACCCGGTCCCTGATCTCCCCGAGGAGATCGTCCACCTGAGACGTTACGGGCTTGACGATCACCTCGGGGTCCATAAGGCCCGTGGGTCGGATGATCTGTTCCACCACGGCCCCGGCGGCCTTACCGAGCTCGTAGGGCGCGGGGGTGGCGGAACAGTAGAGGCGCTGCTGGGGGAAGGCCTCGTACTCCTCGAACCTCAGGGGCCGGTTGTCAAGGGCGGAGGGCAAACGAAAACCAAAGTGGACGAGGGTCTCCTTCCGGGACCGGTCCCCCCGGTACATCCCCATGAGCTGGGGGATGGTGGCGTGACTCTCGTCGATGATGATGAGGGCGTCCCGGGGCAGGTACTCGAGGAGGGTCGGCGGCGGTTGCCCGGGCCGGCGTCCCGTGAGGTGGCGGGAGTAGTTCTCTATGCCCTGGCAGTAACCCATCTCCTCCATCATCTCCAGGTCGAAAAGGGTCCTTTGCTTGAGACGCTGGGCCTCGAGGATCCTGCCCTCCCCCTCCAGCTCCGCGAGGCGCTCCCTCAGTTCCTCCCGGATGTGGGCGATGGCCCGCCTGAGGTTCACCTCCGTCGTCACGTAATGACTGCCGGGATAGACGGCCGCCTTGCTCAGGGTCTCGATCCGCCTGCCCCTGAGGGGGTCCACGAGGGTGATCCGCTCCAGGGTGTCACCGAAGAACTCGAGGCGGAGGGCATGTTCCTCCTCGTAGATGGGGAAGATCTCCACGATGTCCCCCCGGACACGGAAGGTGCCCCGGTGGAAGTCCAGATCGTTGCGGGTGTACTGGATCTCCACGAGGCGGCGGAGGACCGCCTCCCTCGAGACCTCCATCCCCTCCTCGAGATAGAGGAGCATCCCCGCATAGGCCTCGGGCGAACCGAGGCCGTAGATGCAAGAGACGCTGGCGACGATGATGACGTCCCTCCTCTCGAAGAGAGACCGGGTGGCGCTGTGGCGGAGCTTGTCTATCTCCTCGTTGATGGCGGAGTCCTTCTCGATGTAGGTATCCGTGGCGGGGATATAGGCCTCTGGCTGGTAGTAGTCGTAATAGCTGACGAAATACTCGACGGCGTTTTCGGGGAAGAGGGCCTTGAACTCGCCGTAGAGCTGGGCGGCAAGGGTCTTGTTGTGGGCGATGATGAGGGCCGGCCGGCCGAGCTGGGCGATGACATGGGCCATGGTGAAGGTTTTCCCCGATCCCGTCACGCCCAGAAGGACCTGATGGGGCAAACCCCGCCGAAAACCCTTGACCAGCTCGGCAATGGCGCGGGGTTGATCGCCCCGGGGCTGGAAATCGGAGACGAGTTTGAAAGGCCCTTCCTCCATGGCCCCCTACATGACATTTCCGGCGTAAAATCTCAAAGGGAAACCCATCCGAGACCCGCGGGGCTTTTCTTCCTTGACAACATACCCCCCTTGTGTTTAGGAAAGTCGCTTATCGTCTCATTCAAACATCGAGAGAAGGTGAATAGAGGACCATGAAGAAAACATTGAAACCCGTAAGCAATCTCAAACGGAAGAGAACCCACGGCTTTCTCGTGCGCATGTCAACCCGGGGGGGTCGTCTGGTCCTCAGCAGACGGCGCGCCAAGGGTAGAAAGAGGTTGACCGTCTGATTACGGATCGGGGCCGCGGCGGGGCACGATGGGGGGAGCGAGGTTCTGCAGGCGGGAACGGATCAGGAAAAAACAAGACTTCTTGAGGATATACAGAGAGGGCGTCCGGGGTGGGACACGGCATTTCCGTTGGGTCCTCTGCAGGAATCCCGAGGGGATGCGCCGTCTGGGTATCACGGCGGGAAGGAAAACGGGCAACGCCGTGCGCAGGAACAGGATCAAACGCCTCCTCCGGGAGTTCTTCCGTCTGAACAAGGCCAGGCTCCCGGAAGGCATGGATATCGTCATCACCGTCCGGGAACGGGTCCCCTACCTGACCTACGCGGATGTCTTCCGGGAACTGGAAGGGCTGTTGGAACCCCGTGCGGATGATTGAGAAAATCCTCCTCCTGATCATCAGGATATATCAAGTCTGTCTGTCACCCCTATTCCCCCCCAGTTGCCGCTTCACCCCCACGTGCTCGGAATACGCCCGGGAGGCCATCTCCAGGTATGGTCCCTGGAAGGGCTCCTTCATGGGTCTGCGGCGGGTGCTGCGCTGCCACCCCTTCCACCCGGGGGGATACGATCCCGTGGGGTGACATAGTAAACGGAGGTTTCCCATGGACAAAAGAACGATCCTCGCCATCGTCCTATCGATGATGGTCATCATCATATATCAGGTCTTCTTCTTAAAACCGCCCCCGAAACAGCCCCCCCCGCAGGGGAAGGTCCAGGAGGCGGTGAAGGAGGCGACACCGCCTGCGACGGCGGTCCAGACACCGGTCAAGGCCTCCGCCCCGGCCGGGGCCGTGAAGGTCCAGACGCCGGCGGCGGTGCAAACCGTCGCCCCGGAGAGGGAGGTAGTGGTCGAGACCCCCCTGTACCGGGCCGTCTTCACCACCAGGGGCGGGGCCCTCAAATCCCTGGTCCTGAAGCATTACCGCAAGACCCTGGCCGAGAACTCCGACCCCGTGGAGATGGTCGATATCCCGGCGGGGATGCCCCACCCCTTACAGGTGTCCTTCCCCGCCTCCTCCGTGGACGTGCCGCCAGGTCTCCCCTTCGAGACCAAGACGAGGGCCCTCAACCTGGCGGCCGACGCCGACAAGGCCGCCCTCACCTTCACGGGGGTGGTACCCGGGGTCATGGAGATCGAAAAGGTCTTCACCTTCCATCCCTCTCAGTATGTCTTCGAACTGGAGGTGCGTCTCCGCAACCTCTCCGAGACCCCCCTCAACCAGAATCTCAGCCTCAACTGGTTCCACTTCGCCGATCCCAAGGCCGAGACGGACAGCTACGCCAACGAGGGGCCGGTGGTCCACCTGAACAAGGATATGGAGCGTTTCCAGGCGAAAAAGGTGGAGACGGAAAAGGTCCTGGGCCCCGGTGTCCTCTGGGGGGGATATGAAAACAAGTATTTCATCGTCGCCATGATCCCCCAGAACCCCTCCCTGACGACGACCGTCCTCGCTAAAGACCAGGCGAACCTCGTGTCCGTGGGGCTCCGGGGGGCCAAGAGCATCATCCCACCGGCCCAGACGGGGACCTTTTCGTACAGTCTCTTCATCGGCCCCAAGGATTACACCATCCTCAAGGCCCAGGGTCTCAAGCTGGAGGAGGCCATCGACTTCGGCTCGTGGCTCAAGTGGCTCGCCATCCCCCTCCTCGTGGCCCTGAAATTCCTCTATGGCTACGTCCACAACTACGGGCTGGCCATCATCATCCTGACGATCATCATCAAGATCATCTTCTGGCCCCTGGGCAACAAGAGCTATGAATCCATGAAGGAGATGCAGAAGATTCAACCCAAGATCCAGGAGCTCAGGGAGAAATACAAGAACGACCGGCAGCGCCTCTCCCAGGAGACCATGGCCCTCTACCGGGCCCACAAGGTCAACCCCATGGGGGGCTGTCTGCCCATGCTCATTCAGATACCTGTCTTCTTCGGTCTCTACAAGACCCTCCTGTACGCCATCGAACTGCGTCATTCACCGTTCATCTGGTGGATCCGGGACCTTTCCGACAAGGACCCCTACTACATCACCCCCATCGTCATGGGGGGGACCATGTGGCTCCAGCAGAAGATGACCCCCACGGGGGGCGACCCGATGCAGCAGAAGGTGATGCTCTGGATGCCCGTGATCTTCACCTTCCTTTTCCTCAACTTCCCCTCGGGCCTGGTCATCTATTGGCTCTTCAACAATATCATCAGTATCGGCCAGCAATACTACATCAACAAGAGGTACAATTGAGAGGCACAACCCATGAAGGACGACAGGATTGAAGTGGAAGGCAAGACCATCGACGAGGCCATCACCAAGGCCTGCGAGACCTTCGGCGTCCCCCGGGAGAAGCTCCACATCGAAATCCTCGCCGAAGGGACCCCCGGTTTCTTCGGTCTGGGCTCGAAGAAGGCCAGGATCAGGGCGGGCCTCCTCAAGATCGACGTGACGTCCATCATCGACGAAGGGGACGGACTTCCCGCCAGACCCGTCCCTCCCCCGGAAACCGATGGGTCCTTGACGACCCAGGAGGGGGCGGATGCCCTCAGGGCGAAGGAGATCCTCGAGGGGATCCTGGAGAGGATGCAGATCCCCTGCCCCGTGTCGGTGGAGGAAAACGAAGAGATCATCTTCCTGAACATCCAAGGGGACGGGGGAGGCCTCCTGATCGGCAAGAAAGGTCAGAACCTCGACGCCCTCCAGCACATCCTCAACAAGGCGGTGCACCGCGGCGGCAACGGCGGCAAGATGATCGTCGTCGACACGGAGACCTACCGGAAACGCCGGGAGGAGATGCTCGTCAACCTGGCGGCGCGTCTCGGCGAAAAGGTCAAAAAGACCCAAAAGGCCGTGACGGTGGGAAACATGAACGCCCACGAACGGCGCATCATCCACCTGGCCCTGAAGAACGACACCGAAGTCGTCACCAAGAGCCGCGGAGAGGGGGACCTGAGGAAGATCCTCATCATGCCCGCCAAAAGGGAAAAGGCGCGGGAGAGGCGATCACATAACCAAGAGGCCACCGCCAAATAGAGGACCATGGGGGACACCATCGCCGCCATTGCCACACCCCCCGGCCTGGGAGGGATCGCCGTGATCCGGGTCAGCGGCCCGGAGGCGGAGACGATCGCCGGGCGTATCTTCCGGCCCAAGGGGGCGATATCCCGTTTGCGGAGTCACACCCTCCACGCCGGTACCATCGTCTCACCCTCCACGGGTGAGATCGTCGACGAGGTCCTGGCGGTGATCATGCGCAAGCCCCGTTCCTACACCGGGGAAGATGTCCTGGAGATCCACTGCCACGGGGGTTACGTCGTACCCCGGGCGGTCCTCGAGGCGGTCCTCCAAGCCGGCGCCCGGCCGGCCGAGGCGGGGGAATTCACTCGCCGCGCCTTCCTCAACGACCGCATGGACCTGAGCCAGGCGGAGGCCGTGGGGGAGTTGATCACGGCCGCCACATCCGAAGGGGCCCGTCTGGCCCTCTCCCACCTGGGGGGTGCCGTCGGTGCCAGGATCGCCGCCGCGGAGGAGCGACTCATGGACCTCCTGGCCCGTCTGGAGGCCTCCCTGGACTTCGGCGAAGACGAGGGGATCCCGGCCCGGGAGGGCATAGCCGACCGTATCCAGGAGGAGGTCCGCCTCCTCAACGACCTCGCCGACACCTACAGGACGGGACGTCTCTATCGTCAGGGGGCGGGTGTGGTGATCATGGGACGGACCAACGTCGGCAAATCGAGCCTCCTCAACCGCCTCCTCGGGGAGACGAGGGCCATCGTCACCCCCCTGCCCGGCACGACCCGCGACTTCATCGAGGAGGCCGTGGACGTGGTGGGGCTTCCCGTACGCCTCACGGACACGGCGGGCATCCGCCCTACGGACGACATGATCGAGCAGGCGGGTATCGACCTGGTCTGGGAACGGGTGGGGAAGGCCGACGCCGTCATCCTCCTCTTCGACGGCTCGGAACCCATCACCGCCGAGGATCGGGATATCGCCGAGCGCCTCGCCGGGAAAAAGGTCCTTTACGTGATCAACAAATCCGATCTCGCCCCCGCCTTCGCCGAGAAGGATCTCCCCCTTGCCCACGCGGATGCGACGCCCCTGAGGGTCTCCGCCAAGACCGGTGAGGGGATGGAGACCCTGAAGGAGGCCCTCTACCGTCTCCTCACCGCCTCAGAGAAAGGGGAGGGGGAGCATGACGGCTGTGTCCTGACGGTCCTGCGCCACCGTCTTGCCGTGGAAAAGGCCGTCTTTCACCTCTGCCAGGCCTCGGGGGCCGCCGTCGCCGGGGCTTACCCCGAATTGATCGCCGAGGACCTCCGTGACGCCCTGGACGCCCTGGGGGAGATCTCGGGCCGGACGGTCAACGACGCCGTCCTCGACCGCATCTTCGCCCACTTCTGTATAGGCAAATAGACCTTTCGCCGACGGCACTTCTTTACAAAAGAAGAACTCCATGCTACTGAAGGCCTAAAAAAGGGGGTGGTAGCCATGAAAAAGATCTCGACCCTCCTGGGGGTCCTGCTGTTTGTGTCGACCCTCGCCGCTTTCGACGCCGCCGCCCAGGTGAGCTGCGTCGACGCAGAGGGGGAGGCCATCATCGCCAACAACGATCTCCCCTCGGCCCGTCTGGAGGCCGTCGCCAGGGCCAAATGGCACGCCATCGAAAAGACCGTGGGGGTGGATGTCAAGGCGGGGAGCCTCGTATCCAACTTCGCCATCGTCGAGGACGTCATGAAGACCCAGGTGGGGGGATCCGTCAAGAGCTTCACGAAGAGGTACGAAAAACAGAAAGACGGCACCTTGGTGGTGGGCATCAACGCCTGCGTGGAACCCAAAAAGGCCAGGGAGGCCATCGCCTCCGACCTCACCCTCAACAGCGGCATCGCCGTCTTCATCCCCGCCCGTAAACCGGGGAAGGGGGGCGGGGATGATGAGTACGAGGAAACGAACGTCCTTTCCGAGAATCTCATCGCCAAACTGAGGGAACAGAACTATACCGTGGTGGACGTCGTCCCGACCCAGACCGTGGACGCCGCCGCCATCGAGAGGGCCGTCAGGGGGGGCAGCACCGTCGCCCTGCGGGGGATGATGTACCGCTTCCTCTCGAGTGTCGTCATCATCGGCCGGACGGACTACACCATCTCCACCAAGAAGGGCGAGGACATCGGTTACGGCCTCTCCATGCCCTTCAACAACGTCACCGTCCGCCTCACCTACCGCATCGTGGCCCGCAACAACAAGACGGGCAACATGGAGATCCTCCATGCCGGCGCGGAACAGGGCCGCGGCCTGAGACCGAGCGTGGAGGACGCGGCCCACGAGGCCTTGAGAAACGTGGCGGAGAAGGTGACGCCGGTGATCCTAGATAAAGTCGCCGCCTATCTCCAGGGCAACGTGAAGAAGATCAGGGTGAAGGTGGAGGGGGTCACGGACCTCGACACGAACATGGAGGTCAAGGGGATCCTCCAGAACGTCGTTTGGGTGACGGAGGTGGAGGAGAAGGAACTGGGTTCCTTCCTCGTGAGCTACCCGGAAAACACCCTCTACCTGGCCAATTCTCTGCAGCAGCGGGGGGGGTTCACCTTGAAGAACTTCACCCCTTATTCTTTGACCATGGTCTATCAAAAATAAGGAGGTTCTCATGAAAAGGTCTCTTCCCTTGTGCCTGATGGTCCTTTTCCTCATCGCCGGCTGCGCCACGGCCCCGAAGATCGATCTGACCACCTTCGTGCCCGACCGGACGCAGAAGATAAACATACCGCCCATCTGCAAGCCCAAGTACGACGCCCCCCTGCCCCTCGTCGCCGTGGCTAACTTCACCAACAACACCACCTTCGACTTCGCCAGCGTCGTCCAGAGCCAGGTCCAGGGATCCGGTGAAAGGACCGCCGTGGGCGGTGCCGCCGTGGGCGTCGCTCCCGGGGCGGCCGGCGTCGTGTGGGGGGCGAGGGAAAGGAGCCGTTTCCAGACGGACGCCCAGACGATCTCCCGCCAGGTCAACGCCCGCCTCTCGGAGAGCATCGAGGACGGGGTCACGGACGAGATCGTCAACATGGGGGGTGCCAAGGTCTACACCCGCAAGGAGATGGGCAAGATCTTCTCCGAGCAGAAGTTCCAGCAGTCCGGCATGGTGGACGACGCCACCCTGGTCAGCCTCGGGAGGCTCAGGGGCGTCAAGTACATCATCACCGGCTCGGTGAACAACGTGGACCTGAAATGGGTCAGCCATGAGTCGGCCCGCAAGGGCCTCACGAGGGGCGGGAGCGGCAGCTTCGCCCTCGACCTCATTGGGGTGGCCGTGGCCGCCGGTCTGGAAACCCAGGAGGGTTGGAACATCGGGACGGAACTGACCCTGAGGGTCCTGGACGTGGAGAGCGGCGAGGTCTTGTTCTCGAAGCGCATGACGGGGAAACACATCATCGGCAAGACCCCCTACCCCAATTACGACGCCCTCATCGGAGGGATCAAGAAGGCGGCGGGAAACAGTCTCCAGCAGGCCCGCCCCGAGTTGTCCAAGTATTTCCCCATCAAGGGCTACATCACCATGCTGAAACAGAGCCCCGACGGAAAGCAGAAGGCCGCCCGGGTCAGCATGGGGGAAAAGCAGGGGATCAAGGCCGGGAACGTGCTCTATGTCTATAATTTCGAGGAGGTCGAAGATCCCATGTCGGGCAAGAAGGAGTGCGACGTCCAGCGCCTCCCCGTGACCCTCGTCGTGTCGTCGGACCAGTTGCAACCCAACGCCTCCTGGGCCATGGTGGAGGCGCCGAGCCCCGCCCATCTCCAGATGATCAAGGTCGGCCAGCTCGTGGAAAGGAAACCGTTGCCGTAAAAACAAAACGGCGGGAGGCGAACCAACGCCCCCGCCGTTTCTTTATGGTCCCTACGCGCCCGGGGGCAAAGGCCCGGGTGTTTTTTTCAGCTCTCCAGCCCCTCGAGAAAGGCCATGACGTTGCGGCCGAGGACCCGGTGGTTGTAACCGCCCTCAAGGATGCCGAAATACCCCCCCTTGTTCTTCCTCGCCGCCTCCCGGACCATCCGGCCCATCTCCTTGTAGTCCTCCGTGGCCAACAAACCTCCCCAGTCCTCCTGGTGGTTGTCGAAACCCGCCGAGACGCCGATGAGGTCCACCTGCCGCTGTCCGAGGAAAGACTCGACCCCCGCGAGGTAATCCCGCCGGCTGGACGAGGAGGGGTTGTAGATGGAGACGTATTTCTTACCCCCCAGGATGTTCACCGTCCCGTCACCGAAGTGGAGGTCGAAATCGAGGACGAGGGCCGTCTGTATGGCGCCCTCCCTCTTCAGCTTCTCCAGGGCGATGGCCATGTTGTTGAAATAGCAGAAACCCCAGGCGCTGCCCGCCGAGGCGTGATGACCCGGCGGTCGTATGAGACCGAAGCAGGGTTCCGTCAGACCGACGCGGGCGGCCTGCACGGCGCCCCCGCCGCGAGGGCGGCGATGTCGTAAAGGCCCTCCCGGCGGACCATCTCGATATGGGACTCCGTGTGGACGGCGGCGATGTCCTGCCGGGAGGCGGGAACGGCCTCGATCATCTCCACCTTGTCCCTGATCACCGCGAGGACCGCCTCTACCCTCCCCGTCGCCGCGGCGGGGTCGGAACAGTATGAGACCTCAAACGATTTGGAATAGACGACCTTCATATCCCCACCTCCCAAAACAATGGATTCAAGGCAGAAAACCCCTCGCCCTGAGGAGCTTCACCGTGTTGGCCGACATGGGCAGGAGCAGGCATTCCTCGGGGGATACCCAGCGGGCCTCGAGGGCGTCATCCGCCCCCTTCGCCTCCCCGTCCACGTACTCGGCCTCGAGGTCCACAACGACGAAGTGAAAACGGCTCCGCCCCTCTTCGTCCTTCTCGATGAGGTCGAAGACATAGATCACCTCCCCCGCCTTGACCCTCACGCCCGTTTCCTCGTAGGTCTCCCTTTCGGCGCCCTCGGACAGGGTCTCCCCCAGCCTCAGG
>Ga0179952_1143183_pt1 | contig 10736 bp, 13 predicted proteins | sample AD_JPNMR1_sludge_FD_135928 | JGI IMG/M metagenome (GOLD analysis project Ga0179952, IMG submission 135928) | Metatranscriptome of active sludge microbial communities of municipal wastewater-treating anaerobic digesters from Japan -... | ecosystem: Engineered > Bioreactor > Anaerobic > Digestate...
CCGAAGGGAGCGGGTCTAAGACCCGGCAATCTTAGGCGCTATATAGCACCATTGGTAATGTAGGTTAAGATCATCACCTACATGATGGCTATTGGCATGAGTCATCATCATGGCCTGTTAGAGTCAGGCTCTCTCGGTTGGTGTCAGCTCACTGACACGTTTTCATTTGCTCCTTCTTCATCCATCGGAGTGTGCTCCTGGTTAGGTTTGGGCAAATTGTTCACTTGGTTCAATGGTAATCCTTTACTTTTGCCACATATACCATTCTCTAATTTGATGTTGTCCAGAGTTGTTATGCAAATATGACAATGATAGCCAGTTCCTGCTGGCATTCTATCACAGACATCTTTGACTGCTGATGATATCATTGCGACATCTGTAGGGGAATCTATTCCAACATGCAATTACTCTAAATCTTGTAGGTCTACATCTCCTTCATCATCTCTTACCCACACCAATGTCCTGCCCTTGATCATGGGTTCTCTATCTAACTGCTTATTCTCCTCTATACTCTCATTTACCTTGTCTTATACGGCATCAGTGATCATGCCAGCGACACCATCCATGCCAGGTATGTGTTTCAGTATAGTTTTGACAACATAGGGTGCAGCTTACATCAATTTGCTCTTAAGGTCTACATGATGGCCTAACTTATCATAGCCATACTTGAGTAAGTCCTTAAAAATAGTTATGTACCTGTTGTCAAATAATCCATAGATGCCATCCTCTCTTTGCTATAAGTACTTCATGTTGTTAATTTCTTGCACTTGCATCTTTCTGAGGACATCTAGTGCATTACTGTATTTGTCTCCCAAAATGCTCTCCCTGGTCTCTAGATTTCGGTAAGCATCTCTAGGTATACCCTCATAATGTCTTATCAACTCAAATTCAAAGGTTGCACCTGGTTATGCTCCCTCTATCCATATTATTGTTGTGTGATCTCTCTACAATGATGTTGAGCTAAGGGCAACTAGCTATGGATCCATTGCTACATCAGCAGCAAGTCCAAGGGTATCAACATACCATTAAGCATTAGTATATCTATAAAATGTTAGCGGCCCAAAGTATGAGTCAAGGTTCATAGCAAAATCTCCTTCACCATAGGCAGGTAGAGAGGAATCTTGGTCCATATACAGCTCCTGTGCATCAAGGAAAGCTGCTGCAGCAGGGAACATCTCTTCAGTTTCTTATACATCTCTTGGCATGTATATGCCTCCCATGATGTAACCTGATCTTCCGATCCATTGGCCACTCGCACCAGCTATGTGCACCTTGTTATGCTGTTTAGTTTGCACAACATCCTTAACTTATGTTCCAATATTCTTGCTAATAAGTGATCCTCTCTGTGAGTAGTATCCATAGACTGTCCCACTCTCTGAATCTGATACTGAGGTCTTCCATAATCTCCATCCCCCGGCCACTAGTTACTATTTCGAGTATATGTCTTTTGTGGCTACTGGGACTCCTCTTGTAGTGGTTGTTCTTACCTCTGCTCTTGTCATCCCAAGTTGCATTGCTAGGACATTCAACTACTCTGTCCTATCTTCATATGTGACTGGGAATAGTGAAGGAGTGAGAGTATCAGGTGATGCTAATTTAGCATTGTTGATCACTGCAAATGGTGCTATTTACCAGGCATCATAATTGAGTATAATCAGTGCCCTACCGCTAGCATTAACTGATATCTGAGCAGTTTGGTAATCATAGGTAGTCAATGTCTTTTCAGGTATGATCCTAGGTGTTCTGACTCCTATAACATCAGGGTTAAATGGGTCTATATGGCTAAGGGCATATTAGATTTCTGCATCTTGGCTTGCAAGATCTGCTAATTGGCCAAGTACTGCTGGCATCTTCTCCATGGCCATTAGTAGGTCTTCCTGATCAATATTCAATGATCTAGGCCCTTCATATCTTGCTCTCAAAGCATTCAACTCCTATTCAAGTTTCTCTATCTTCTCAGTGTATCCTTTGATAGGTCTCTGATCAGTCTGATTATTGAATCCAATCTGGTCCAATTCTGACACTGGCACAAACATTGAGTTCATGCCTGAAGCAGGTGGTACTTTCTTCCCAATTACCAAAGCAGCACTTGCTAGGTGCTTTCCATAAGATGCATTATTATTGGAGTTGTGAAATTATGCTGCTTTTGTTAGTGCTTCTTTGTACCCAGATGATGGATATTGGTCTACTATAGACACTGCATAAACCTTTTCAGCAGATTTCCAATTAAATCCTAGTTTTCCATTATGTGCAGTTAGGATCTTGATTTGCTATCTTGCAGTTGGCCTGTTCTTGGATTGCACCAGTTGTGCATAATGTTGTGAATTGAGGTGTACTAATACTCCTTTCTCAGCAAAAGGCAATAAGTGTTGAGGTAGGTCAAGTAGTTATGCTGCTTTAAAGAGGACATAAACTGGTACGACCATACCATCCACATTAACAGTACCTACACCTGGCACTTTCTTCAAGTCATCAAGAGATTTAGCTTGGGATACCGCATTTGCGGCATCGGTTGTAATTTATTCCATAAAGTATTTTTATTTTCCCAATACTCTGATTCCTTACAACATTACATCCATAGGTGTAATTCTCTATGGTAGCTTAAATTGGAATCTTGGATCCTTCCTACCAACAGGTTCTTCCATATCAAATATTGAGGGGTAATCTTAAGCCTAGATTGAGATATATATGCCCTTATCTTTGATCAATTATGTTATTCTATTGATATCATGTCCATACTATTAATCAAAGTAATGGTCATTAGTCATCACTACATCTCTTCCCCAGTTGTTGTCCTCTTTGACATTCCTATACTTTGTAGGCAATTGATCTAACATTGCTTAAGTTAAATTTTAAACTGATTCACTGTACAAATACATTGCCTTTAAGGATAGTATCTTACTTCTCATTAACCCTGTGGCAGTCTTTGTATATTTGCTTTTAACAGCATGTTTGGTCCACCCCATCTTAAGCAATGCATGATCTATTCTCCTGAATACTGAATAATCTCCTTCAGTACTTCTCAAGACTATTTTCACAAATGTTGCTCCATCTGGTGTTCCTTCATGCTCCACAGTCGTCATGAATCCAAGACTCTTATATATCTCTGTGGCTTTCTCAACATAATTGTTAAGTTACATCAGGAAGGTAATCACATCGTCTCCTTCTACAAAACACCACCACTGTGATTTCTTCATATGTAACTGCTTAGCTACATATTTCTAAAGCAAGTACTGCAAGTAAGTGTTTGTTAGTGATGTTGTCTATTCTCCACTATTCCTCGTGGTTTTTGTTAGTAAAATCATCATCTTTGTCTTGATGTAATTGTTGTTTAATGCTATTGCTTCCCACAACTAACAGGCTTTATCTCCCACTATATGTCTAAACAGCTCTTTCTCTATCTACCATATTTCATCTTTTTAGGCTGAGTCATAACATGAGACATCAAGGCATACTGCATAATTAAATTGTTTAGCTTTGTCTCTCAATGCTGCAGTGATCTAGTCATCATTCATCTTCTTGATAAAATGAGGATTTTTATATACCTAGTCCTCTACTTCCTAATATATTACTGCTGATAATGATCTTACAATTTCCTGTCTAGCTGAGATCATTCTTGCCCAACCATCTGACATTGTGATCTCTTTCTTGATAAAAGACTCAGTGTTGGTTATTGTGTCAAGTCCGTTTTCTTTTACGAACTCTAATCCCTCTATGATCCTATCTTTGACACTCTTTGTCTTGTTGGATTACTTAACTATCTCTATGGCTCTATTGCATAAATCTATTCTGCCTAGACCATCAAATCCCCTAGGTTTGAATTCTTTCTTAATTCTTTTAATAGCAAACTTAACAAATCTCCTCACTTCTCTTGTAACAACTGCTTTCGTCTTAATGGTTCTCTGGGTGGCTGCAAATGTCATGTTGTCAACACAATTGCACATTGTTTCCATGTGTTTTCCTTCCACTATTGGTCCTATCTGTGTGTACTTGGAAGTCATGGCATCACATGATTATGGTTTGTATTTCATTAATATCTAGCCTTCATCTGCTACAATGTTGTCAACAGTACCATGACATTTAGATGTCAGCACTCTTGTGTCTAATTTGCTATCATACAATACCATTGACTATCGCTCTGGCTTTTTCTGATCCAAGTAGTTCAACCAGTTATCTATATCGTCCACTTCATTAGACAATGTCATTCCTCTTATCCTTATTGCATCTTCTTCATAAGTTGTGGATTGTTGTCTCCATGACACTAATTATGGTTCTTTGAACCTTTTGATCCTTTCCCTATTAATTTCCTCAAAATCTTGAAATTGTCTTTCAGTTTGGCTATAAGTACATACCTCACACTTCACTCCTAATCTCTTTTCATTTCTGATATGTTAAACTGGTAATTACACACATCGGCCACAATGACAGTCCCATGGCAAGTATCTGTTACTCTGCATGCAGGTGTCCCTTCCTGGTTGATTGAATGTCACTCCTAGGTATGCATGACCATGGTGTGCTAACATTATCAATGGCCTACCAACATTCTTCATCATCTTAAGGTCATAGCTGCCAGATGGTGTGTCAGTGGTGTATAGGTGTAGGTTGATTTTGTTCAGCTTAGCGAACAAGGCTAGTTAAGATGCAGATGATCCTGTTTCAGCTATCAATTCTGCCTACACACTATTTCTTAACCATTCTTTCATAATATCATTTGAATGGTTTTACATAATACCAACTCCTTCCCAAGAAGCCATCCAAGATGTAACACAGGCTCTCACACAAGATGTACCATTATCACCTGCTCCTACATCAATGAATATGAGATTCTCATCATGTTAATCTTTTCTAGCTTTTGCTAACACTGCTGCTAATGGCGTAGCTTGTTCATTTCCATATGGGCACCACTTATATGCCGACTAGTTATGTTCTTTAATCTTTGTTGTGCAATCTACTCTCCCAATCCTAGTCTAATAGAATTATGCAGATGCTATGTTCCTGATCATGATATCTTTGTGTAATTCTAGGCAAGATATTGCATCCCTCACTCCATATGACCTGTGTTCGTCAGTGATCCTATAATCAGTGTATTCTGTGTAAAATTGCAACTTCCTATCCCTATTGACTGCTAGTTTGTATTCAGTATTATAGACCATAGCAAGGGCATCTGCAAGGCCCATTTTTGCTGATTTTTGTTAAACTATATAAGGGTGTTGCTATAGGTCCACATTATTGGCATATATGCCGTCCAGCTAATTGTCCCACACTATTGTCCTAATGCTCCATAAGCTGAACCAGGAGTAAATGATGTACTGTGCCACATTCAGTTATGACCCATTATATATGATTGCCTTGTTATCAAATGCTAGTTGCATAGAATTGATTTTCCTAAGTCCATATGCTGGCTCAGCCTCCAAATCAAATCCTACAGTCTTGATGCTATTGTACAAGCAATCTTGTTATTAAAGTAAGTTCATCATTTCTTCAATGTCATTGACTCCATAGCACTCATAATTGTCTCCTTTGGGTCCTTTTTCGAACCAGTGGTGGTTTTCTCTACACTGTTTGGGCATCTCCATTATTTTGTCTGCATCCTCCATGTATTCTAGATCATGTCTATACTTATATATAATTGTCCTGCCATACTTAATTGATGATAGAATATCCAATTAATAGGGTCTAAGGACTTCCCATCTTGCATTATGCAGTTCTCTGACATTCATTCTATTTTCCTAGTCCAAGTTGATCAATGTGAATTGATTGCCATCTACTTTAATGACTATTTTGGACAAATGGTTAATTATGATCACATTGACCTACTCATGCTTAACAGATCCATAGCTGCCTACTATAGTAGGTGGAAATCTAATGTTGTTCTCACTTTTAAATTGTTCCAATTTGATGGTGAACTGTCTCTCCAATTCTTCTCCATAACCTCTAATTATTCTGGTCTCTACCGTTTCAGGTGCTCTTATCATTCTAGGCCAGAAATATGAGGCAAAGAATCCCTGTGTGAATTTGATATTTGGTATATTGTCAAAGCCAGTTCCTTTGATTGTGTGGATTTTAGAGACATCTACCAATCTAATGACTTAATCCTTATATGGTCCATATTCATCCAATCTGTTTTTGCATAGGGATCCAAATAAGTCTGATACAGATAGGTCCTAGTAGCCACTAATCTCCTTATCATCTCCTATCTATGTACCTTATTTTAGCTTAATTTAATGTTAATAGACTTATTTGTTAAGCAATTCTAAGTGGTACCATAAGTTGTCAGCTAGTTCATCAGAATCAAGGCACATCAACAGTGCTTGCTGGCATTCTCCAATTTATTTTGCTAATTTAATGTCAGATGTGTATCTCCACCAGCATTTGACATAGTAGTTGCTGTAATTCTCATGTATCAATGCCATATCAATTTAGGACACAATGCTGTAATCTGCTCTTTCTTGGCGTCCTTTATAAATTAGGGGTATTCTCTGATGCTGATAAGCTAATTTGACCTTAAGGATTGTTTCATCTATTATCCTATCACAGCCAAATGTTTTCCTATCAATGTCAGCCATCTTGCCTCCATTTAATTATGCATTGATTATTACATGTTACTATTATGGTGTAACCATTTATCCATCTACTAACATGTTCTATAAGTACACATTCCTCCCTATCTTGGTCTCCAGTTTAGTATCAAAAGCCTTCATCTTCTGGTATGCCACCATGTTGTTCTGAGTTCCTTTCTTCACTAACTCATCTTTAACTCCTATTTCCGGAATGTATATTGCTAACTCTAATCCTTCATTGTCAATACCATATACCCTTTCTACACATTTGAGTCCATAAATTCCCTACTTCTCCACATCATAGGTTTGCTCTACTCTATAAGCATCCCTAAGTGACCATAGTTTAGCTTAACCCCATGTGCTATCATCTTTCAACTAATATTTAAGTGTGGTGCTTTTGATGCTAGCTGACTTTGATTAGTAATTAAGCAATTGCATGGCATTTTCCTGGTATCTCTCTACAGTGCCATTCACTCCTATGTCCAAATAATAAGCATTGATGTCACACATGGATGCCTGCATGAGATTGGGGATTTCCTATGATGTTATGTCATTATGTGTTCTCTAACCAATGGCGAACACTTTGTCTTGACCTCTTAACATACCTATAGGCCTGTAATCTGCTGAATAAGTTGAGTTAACCATTACCCAGTATATTACAGAGGAGTAATTTAAATCCATGTGGTTAAGTATTTCCTCCCTAGTAGTTTCAGTTATTTTCTTCTCCAATAGCCCTACATTTGGATTGTCATTGACAAGTTATTATATCATTTTAATTTTCTAATAATCTGTATTGTCTTCCTCAACATTCAAAAATAGTACTTTTTAGTTCTCAGTCACTACCCATTCTCTTTTGGGATCCCCTCTGACATAAACTATTAAATCTGCTCCTCCCAGTCTCATTGCTACTTAGCATAGTGACTCTCTCCTAGATTGTGCTAGCTTAGCATGATGGTTCATAGTATCCACCTATGTTCTAGTCTTGATGAGTCTAGCACATTTTGCTCTTGTTGTTGCATGTTCACTCATAGCTATGTACATGCCTGCTAGATCTGATTTCCCAATGCTTTTGTATAGCTATTCCATATCCACACCTGCATTCAATGCCCTAACTAACACTTAGGCTGCATCTTTGTAATTCTTATTTTCTAGATGGTCAGGAAATGCTTCTATTCTATCTTTGTACAACTATTTAATCGCTATTTTTGTCCTGACATGATTAGCTAACAAATCTTAATCTGGTATAATCTCATCAATCCTTCTCACTACTGTGACATATTTGTACAAGTCCTTATTACCTTTCCTAATTAGTATAGGATTTTCAATCTTGTACATTTGATTAAACCTGCCTTAGTGCACTGTATTTGGTAATTTAATTACAATTGGTCTCTTGTCTTATGAGATAATGGTATTGAGTGCTTCCTCTAATCTCTGCTCAAATGCTGTATCTAACCTACCTTCTAGTGTTATTATTTTAAAGTCAGGGTCAATCATGAGTAGTTGGGCATCAGATTTTTAGAAATCAGCTATGTCTTATAGTTTTTCCACCTATATCTGTGTCCATGTGTCAGCCCTATTCATGTTTTCAATGTATGAAGTGCTAGGCCACACAGCTATCTTCTCACAGTCTGGCAAATTCTTCCTAATCACAGACCAGATAGTTGTTTTGTATGGACATCTTCTCAATTCTTCTAATGTTGTGACATTGGCTGCCATTTTAATACTCCTAATATAATTGAAATTACTAGGTGTAATCTTCATTTTGTCCACCCTGATTATGTCATAAGTTACTTCGCCTTAAGGGTAACAATGTGTGACATTCTTACCTAGTTTCCCCTATCTCTGCTTAAACTTCTAATGTATGCTATGTAATGGTTGCACTACAGGAATCCAATTGCCCTATTTGTAGTTGGATGCATGCAATTCTGTATTTGTTACAGTAAATGTTGATTGTCTTGGTTCCATACCTGTGCTATCAATCATAGGTGGGAAATCAACCCACTCTTCAGCCCCTACCCATTCATCTATCAACTCTAGGTCATGTATTGCCAATATTATTTTATCCCTCCATGTTCTATAATTAGTGGGTTAAAAGTTCCTACCTAGGTAATATTGCATGATCAAAGCTGCCTTTTACCAATTTGCCTTGCCTATTAGCACCATTGTATAAGCTATAAATATTGCTTATTGTCTTGGGTGATCTGAGTCCACTGAGAAATCTCCCAACCATGTTTTGAAAAACCCTTCAAAATTGGCATCACATACACATGGTAATTTCTGTTCATCATCTCCTTTCAAAAACTGCTAATATCTATGGCCATGGACACAATTGATATCTGAGTTCTAATCATCCTATTGGCCTTTAGTTGTACTAAATTGTTCTCTATCTAGCTCCCTACATCTATCTATCAATTATTTATTACTTTCCATATAAGGAATTATACCCTATGGCGAGTCTACCACTTTGTCTGCTATCGTGGTCGATGTCACTCCTGTTGCTTCCTTGTATAACTCAGTTATCATTTCCTTCAATTTAGGCTTGTCTTCTACTAACAGTTTCATCCTTTCCTCCTTCTGTCCTACTTAATCTGGTGGGTAAACTATGATTTTGTCTTATGCTGTTACTTCTAGATTAGGAGGGTAAACTTATGGTGGTCTATTTATTTCCTACCTGTTAGTGTTATTATATTCTATCAGCCTTTTCATGGTCTTCGTGTACAATTGATGATCCTCTGTGAGCATTCTTCCTCTTTTGTCCTTCCATGAATCTAATAGTCCTTGAGGTAAATGGTTGCAGCCTAAGCCTGCATTCCATGTGTTGCATCTGGTTTTATGGGTTGTGACTTCTAACTATAGTTAGGTAAGTGCAGTCTGATATGTCTCATCAACCACTTGCACTTCCTTGTAATACTGTGGGTTCAACCCTAGTTTAATCAATGCCTCTGCTTCCTATTCTAATGCTTCTTTGGATTCATATATATAGTGTGTGTACTTTCCCCTATCCTCTACTTGGGTATTAGCATCTAAAGGTTTCCTGTCTGTCTTAAACATTGATATTGTTAGACTAGGTGGTACACTACCATGACATGTGAGTTAATCTTCAACACCAATTGTCTTCTTGGGTTACTTTGTCATTTAGGGTCTCAGGTCTGGATACCTAAACCCTCCAGATCTATCCTCTACCATCCTTAGTAAAGCTGACTCAATGTACTCAACATCCTCTACTTTTTCAGCTTATTCATACCATGATGCATCTAGGTAAAGATAACCATAAGGGTCCATCAGAAGTGTTATGTCACCCTGGCCATAATCAAAGTAATCTCCATTTATCTATAGGTGCCCATTCCTCTACTTGGGTATCAGGGTTGTTATGAAGCTCAAATCTTTCCCTTACTCTACTTTATCAAATCCCACTTACTTATCACACCTCCTAAAATGTACTCCTTTCTCAACTGCTGCTACTACAAACACAAACTGAGGTTTGCTTGATCCCAGCATCCTAGCATTGGTTGCTGTGATATATATAACTTACACTCCTATTACATGGAATGAACAGGCAAGTGTGTGGGGTGTAGGTATAGCTCCTGCATAGTATGCTGTTAGGCTTGTCACATACCTCTATGCTGCAATTTAAGCTCTGTGTAGTGAATATGAGTTACCCATGGCAGATGCTCCAAATAGTTCTATGCAGATGGCTCCATATGCTACATTAAGTCTTGATTGGCCTGCATTGACTGGTATCTCCTAAGTGGCTTCAATCACACTCTATTTTAATCCACTTACATCATCAAGTATGTCCTTGCATATGACTGTCCCATTGTCTAACTTAACTGCTTTCAATTCCTTCTGCTTTATAGTGGATACCTGCATTTTAAATGCTTGATAATCTTTGAACATTTGCACTAATCTTGCTTAAGGTAAATCAATTATGGCTCCATTGATTTTAGGTGCAAGTTCTTCTCCTACTTCTTGGATTACAAAATCATATAATGCTTCAGCTACTCTTGCCTTGTAATCTTCACTTTTGGCATAGACGTTAAGATGTCTCACTGCCTTGTGGTAATCGCTTTGCGATAATTGTTTTCGCTCTGTTTCTAGTTTGTCGGTTTATCCGTTAACCGTAGGTCCTGCTGTTTGCTTGATAACATATTGTTATTTTGCTTGCATAGTTAAAAC
>Ga0179952_1051737_pt1 | contig 10495 bp, 11 predicted proteins | sample AD_JPNMR1_sludge_FD_135928 | JGI IMG/M metagenome (GOLD analysis project Ga0179952, IMG submission 135928) | Metatranscriptome of active sludge microbial communities of municipal wastewater-treating anaerobic digesters from Japan -... | ecosystem: Engineered > Bioreactor > Anaerobic > Digestate...
ATTTAATATGCTTGTAAGCATTCTGTACATCTAATCTTCAGCTATTGAATTAATACATTCCGCCGCCTGGCATTCCTCCACCTGCTGGTGCTGGTGGTTCTGGTTCTGGTATATCTGCTACCAGGCTTTCTGTAGTAAGTACCATAGAAGCAACTGATGCTGCGTTTTGAAGAGCTGTTCTTGTAACTTTAGCCGGGTCTACAATTCCTGCTTCTATCATATTAACATATTCTTCACATAAAGCGTTATAGCCTACTCCTGCCTCGCTATTCTTAATCTTTTCAACTACTACTGAACCTTCAAGACCTGCGTTACTTGCTATTTGTCTAACTGGTTCTTCCAAAGCTCTAAGAATTATCTGTACACCTGTCTTTTCATCTCCTGTTGTTGTATCGAGGAGTTCTTTAACTTTAGGTATAATATTCACATAAGCAACTCCACCACCAGGTACAATACCTTCTTCTACTGCTGCCTTTGTTGCTGCAAGAGCATCTTCAATTCGTAATTTCTTTTCTTTCATTTCTGTCTCAGTGGCAGCACCAACTTGGATTACAGCTACTCCGCCTGATAATTTAGCAAGTCTTTCCTGAAGCTTTTCTCTGTCAAAATCTGAGGTTGTTTCTTCAATTTGAGCTTTAATGGAAGCAATTCTGTTCTTAATTTCTTGTTGTGAACCAGCTCCATCTACAATAATTGTATTTTCTTTTTCTACTTTAACCTGTCTTGCACGGCCAAGTTGATTAATTGTAGCTTCTTTTAAATCATATCCCAATTCTTCGCTTATAACCTGTCCACCTGTAAGAATTGCAATATCGCGGAGCATTTCTTTTCTTCTGTCACCATATCCGGGAGCTTTAACTGCTACGCATGTAAATGTACCTCTTAATTTATTTACAACTAATGTTGCAAGAGCTTCACCTTCAACATCTTCAGCTATAATAACAAGTTTTCTTCCCTGTTGAACAATTTGCTCAAGAAGAGGTAAGATGTCCTGTACGTTGGAAATCTTCTTATCAGTTATCAAAATGTACGGATCATCAAGAACAGCTTCCAACTTTTCTGTATCAGTAATCATGTAAGCTGATATATAACCTCTGTCAAACTGCATTCCTTCAACGACTTCAAGGCTTGTTCCCATTGTCTTTGATTCTTCTACAGTGATTACACCGTCGTTAGTTACTTTTTCCATAGCATCTGCTATCAGGTTACCGATTACATCATCGTTGGCAGAAACAGATGCAACTCTGGCAATATCGTCTTTTCCTCTTACTTTCTGACTTATCTCTTTTATTCCATCAACTGCTGCATTAACAGCTTTTTCTATTCCTCTTCTGAGAATCATTGGGTTTGCGCCAGCTGCAACGTTCTTCATACCTTCTCTAACTATTGCCTGAGCGAGAAGAGTAGCTGTTGTTGTACCATCACCTGCAACATCATTAGTTTTGGTTGCTACTTCTTTAACCAGCTGAGCTCCCATGTTTTCGAATCTATCATCTAATTCAATTTCCTTGGCAATAGTAACACCATCATTTGTAATCAATGGTGAACCATATTTTTTATCCAATACAACATTTCTTCCTTTTGGTCCAAGGGTTATTCTAACTGTATCAGCTAATTGGTTTATACCTCTTTCCAACGCACGCCTGGCTTCTTCTCCAAATAAGATATCTTTTGCCATCTTAAAACCTCCTGTTGTTTTTAGTTAACATATATTCTGTTGATTGATACAAATTCCATAAATAAAAAGCACTATATTTTTTCCTGCCTTCTAATATTACTAGTCAACAATTGCAAGTATATCGCTTTGTCTTAATATAGTGTACTCATTATCATCAATTTTTACTTCAGTCCCTGCATATTTGCTGATGATAACCTTATCACCAACTTTTACTTCCATTTTTACTTCTTTTCCATCTACTAATCCTCCGGGACCAACGGCAATAACTTCAGCAATCTGAGGTTTTTCCTTTGCTGATCCTGGCAATACTATACCACTCTTTGTAGTTTCTTCAGCTTCAACCATTTTAACTACCACTCTGTCGCCTAACGGTTTTATTGTCATAAAATAACCTCCTATCACTATTCATATTATTAGCACTCATCATTACTGAGTGCTAATGCTATTTTTTATATTAATATATTAACCATTTTTAAAGCAAATATGTGTATTCTCCAAAATTTAGATTTATTTTGTTATTTTGTCAAATTATTTTATTTAGGTCTTGTTATCTTCATTTTGCATTATTTTACTAAGCAAGCATTTCTCCTAAATAGTTCCTTTTTTGTTTTATCTCCTGCTTCTTAGTTCTTCATATATATCTTCAAGTTTTACTCCCTGCTCAACCATTAATACAAAAAGATGATATATCAAGTCTGCAATTTCATATTTTACTTCCTCAAAAGACCTGTTTTTAGCAGCTATAATAACTTCTGAGGCTTCTTCGCCTACTTTTTTAAGAATTTTATCCAGACCCTTATCAAATAAGTAATTAGTATAGGAGCCTTCTTTCCTGTTAATTTTTCTATCGCAAATAACCTCGTAAAGTTCTTTCAATATCTCAGGACCGATTTTACCATTTGATTCAATGTTTTCTATGTTGATGTTATCAGGCATTTTATTTTCCTCCTTGTTGGTCTATTTAAGGTAAGGGGACACACCTCTCTGAATTACAGGTATTTCTTTTGAGTTGAGGAATGTCCCCTTTTGAATTTGGGACACACCTCTCTGAATTACAGGTATTTCTTTTGAGTTGAGGAATGTCCCCTTTTGAATTTGGGACACACTTCTCTGAATTACAGGCATTTCTTTTGAGTTGAGGAATATCCCTTTTTGAACCGGTGACACACCTCTCTGAATTATACAAGTATTTCTTTTGAGTTGATGAGTGTCCCCTTCTTAAATAATTTCCCTGTAGAAGCAGCTGAATTGTCCTGTATGGCAAGCTACACCTTCCTGTTTCACTTTCAGAAGGATTGCATCGTTATCGCAGTCAATTTTAATGGATTCGACTCGCTGAACATGTCCTGAAGTCTCACCTTTCATCCAGAGCTTTTTTCTGCTTCTGCTCCAGTAATGGGCTATTCTTGTTTCTAATGTTTTTTCAAAGGCTTCCTGGTTCATATAAGCAAGCATTAGTACTTCGTTGGTATCAACATCCTGGGCTATGACCGGAATAAGTCCATCGCTGTTAAACTTTAGTATGTATTGCTCTTTCATAGTTTCACTTGTACCCCTTTTTCTTTCAGGTATTTCTTTAGCTCTCCAATCTCAATTTCTCTGAAATGAAACAATGATGCGGCGAGTACAGCCTGAGCTTTACCTTCTGTAATCACATCATAAAAATCTTTTAGAGAACCTGCTCCACCTGAAGCAATAACAGGTATTGAAACCGATTCAGCAACAGCTCTGGTCAGTTCTATATCATAGCCATTTTTAGTACCGTCCCTGTCTTTACTTGTTAATAATATCTCACAGGCACCAAGGCTTTCCACTTCCTTTGCCCATTCAATTGCATCCTTGCCGGTATTAGTATTTCCTCCATTAATATATACATCCCAGCCGTTCCTCTCGTTATTCCTTGCTGCGTCTATTGCTACTATAATGCAACTGTCGGAAAATTGTTTAGCTGTTTCTTTAATCAGAAGGGGGTTTTTAACAGCTGCGCTGTTTATTGATACTTTATTGGCTCCGGCATTTAACACATTGGATATATCTTCTATACTGCCAATTCCTCCGCCTACAATGAAAGGAATTTTTACTTCTCTGGCAACTCTGCTCACAATATCCAATAAAGTCTTTCTACCCTCCAAAGTAGCTGAAATATCAAGCAAAACCAACTCATCTGCACCGGCTTGGTTATATATTCTTGCTATTTCTACAGGATCACCTGCATCTTTAATGCTAGTAAAGTTTACACCTTTTACTACCCTTCCATCTTTCATATCAAGGCATGGAATTATCCTAATTTGTGTTAACATTGATTTAATTACCGTCCCTTCCTTAAGAATCCCTTACACTGGAGCATTTCTCTCCCTTAAAGGAATACTACTTGTTTTAGCGAGGTGTCACAATTCATAAAAAAGCGGCATAATTTCAGCTGCTCATAGCTTTTCACCCGTTATTCTCTCATAAGCTTCTATGTATTTAGCTTCTGTGTTTCTTATAACGTCCTCCGGTAATTGTGGTGCTGGTGGTTGCTTGTTCCAACCAATCTTCTCCAGATATTCTCTTAAGTATTGTTTGTCAAAGCTCTTCTGTGGTCTTCCGGGTTCGTAATCTTCTTTGTCCCAGAATCTTGATGAATCAGGAGTAAACATTTCATCACATACTGCAAGTTTCCCATCTATAAAGCCAAATTCAAGTTTTGTATCTGCCAGAATAATACCTCTGCTCTCAGCATATTTAGCAGCTTTGAGATATAAATTTATTGAGATATCGCGAAGTCTTGTTGCCAAGTCCCTTCCTATTCTATTAGCCAGTTCTTCAAAAGTGATACTTTCATCATGTCCTTCTTCTGCTTTAGTTGTTGGTGTAAATATCGGTTCAGGTAATTTCTCACATTGCTTCAAACCAGCCGGAAGTTTAATACCGCAAATTGATCCTGTTTTCTGGTATTCCTTTAGTCCAGAACCTTCAAGATAGCCTCTTACTATGCATTCTGCAGGTATCATTTCAGCTTTTCTTACCAACATGGATCTTCCCTGAAGTTCTTCCTTGTAAGCTGTGACTTCCTGAGGGTATTCATCTACTTTTGTAGTTATCATATGATTACCAATCATATCTTTTGTATAATCAAACCAGAATGCTGAAATACTGTTTAAAACCTTACCTTTATTTGGTATAAGATTTGGAAAAACTACATCAAAGGCTGAAATTCTGTCTGTTACTACAATTAATAAATTATCTCCAGCTTCATAAACATTTCTTACCTTTCCCTGTTTATAAAGAGGAAGCTTGATAAAACTTGTATCATTAATTAACATGCTCATAATACATTCTTTCCTTTCTAAACTAAGATTTTGCAACTTAGATCCCTGTATTACATATTTTTAATAAAATTAAAATTTTAGTATTATAATTATAATATCAAACGAATTTCAATTCTTTTATAATTTTTACTATCATATTTTTTTCATTAAAAATTTTTCATTCTAAAATTCCTTTAGTTGACATAACCCCACTTATACGCCGGTCTACTTTTACAGCTTCATCAAGAGCCCGCCCAAAGGCTTTGAAAATAGCCTCTGCTTTATGATGATCATTTTTTCCGTATAAAACTTTAATATGTAAGGTCATGCCTGCATTAAAAGCTACAGCTCTGAAAAACTCTTCAACCATCTGGCTGTCAAAGTTTCCTATTTTTTCTGTGGAAAAATCGGCATCAAAAACCAGAAAGGGTCTGCCGCTTAAATCTATTACCACCATAGCCAGAGCTTCATCCATCGGTACATATGCCATGCCATATCTTCTTATTCCTGCTTTGTCACCTAAAGCCTCCTTTATTGCTTGTCCCAGGACAATTCCAACATCTTCTATAGTATGATGGCTATCTACATGTAAATCACCTATGGCATGGACATCTAAATTGATAAAACCATGCCTGGAGAAAAGATTCAGCATGTGGTCGAAAAAACCAATTCCTGTGTTTATCAAGCTTTTTCCTTCGCCATCAATATTAATATTCAGTTTTATATCGGTTTCACCGGTTTTTCTTTCAATATATGCTTTTCGTGATAATCCGTCAAGGGTGTTTTTCCGTTCTATCTGTTCCATCTGATCAGTCCCCTTTTGTTATAAAAATAAGTATCAATGTATTAAAAATAAGTGTCATTATGTCAAAATAAACTTAATTACTAATGCAATTTAGCCAAATACTTCTATAAATTAATTAAATTACTTCCTTAAGAATTTCCAAAAACCTGTCCATCTCATCATCCGTTCCTATGCTTACCCTTAGATAATTATCAATCCTTGGCTTGTTAAAGTATCTGACAAGTACTCCCTTATTTTTTAAGATTGTAAATAAATCACCGGCTCTATAACTTTCATGGCTGATAAATATAAAGTTAGCTTTTGAATCTAACACCTTAAATCCAAGAGCTCTTAAAGCTGATGTTATCCTTTCTCTTGTTGCAATTATCTTTTGCCTAGAAGACTGAAACCATTCATCATCTTTAATTGCTTCCATACCGGCTTTTATAGCCAGTCGGTCAATTGTATACGAGTTGAATGAATTTTTAACTATATTCAGAGCATCAATCAACCTCTCATCTCCCAAGGCAAAACCAAGTCTTAAACCTGCAAGGGAACGCGATTTTGAAAATGTCTGTATAACCAGCAGGTTAGGATACCTGTCTATCATGCATGCAGTTGTCTCCCCCCCAAAGTCAACATATGCTTCATCAATTATCACAACACTTTCCTTATTATAATCTAAAATTTTTATAATGTCACTTAGTGGCAAAGCTTTGCCCGTTGGTGCATTGGGATTGGGAAACACTATCCCTCCGTTCGGTCGGAGAAATCCATCAACCTGTATATTAAATTCATCATCTAATGGATTAAGTTCATAATCTATATTATACAAATCACAGTATACCGGATAAAAGCTATACGTAATATCAGGAAATACTATGGGATTTCCGGGATTAAAGAATGCCATAAAGGCAAATGCCAAGATTTCATCAGAACCATTACCAGGAAAAACCTGCTTTTCATTCAGGTTATAATACCTGGCAATTTCCTGGCAAAGTTCGGTACATTCAGGGTCAGGATATAACCTTAATCCCTCATTTGCTGAATCAATTATAGCTTTTATAACTCTGGGTGATGGAGGATAAGGATTTTCATTAGTATTTAATTTTATATATTTTTTATCTTTAGGTTGTTCACCGGGAACATAAGGTTCCAAACTTTTAACCTTTTCGCTCCAAAACTTACTCGTGTTTACCTCCACAAAATCACTCCTGATCATTTGAATTATCTTTGCATCAAATGCTGACGAGGAAAGTTCCTTTATCATTTGGAATGCCGCCTCTCTTATTCATGAGTAAATAATTCAAGCCTGATCCCATCAGAATCTTACTTTAATAGCATTTGCGTGAGCGCTTAAGCTCTCAGCTTCTGCAAACCTAATTATATCATCCTTGGCCTCATACAATGCCTTTTGGGTATACGATATTAGGCTTGTTTTCTTTACAAAATCACTCACATTTAAAGGTGAAAAGAATTTTGCTGTTCCACCTGTCGGAAGGATATGATTCGGTCCTGCATAATAATCTCCTACAGGTTCCGATGAAAAAGAACCTATAAAAATCGCTCCTGCATTTTTAATAGAACCTAATATTGCAAAAGGTTCTTTTATCATCAACTCAAGATGTTCAGTTGATATATCATTTACAATTTTTACAGCTTGATCTATGGAGTCTACAATTATAGCTCCTCCGTATTCTGTTATTGATTTATTTATAATTTCATTGCGTTCAAGGTACTGACACTGTCTTTTAATTTCCGTTTTCACCTGTAAAGCTATATCTTCGGAAGTAGTCAATAAAATTGACGCTGCCAAAGGATCATGTTCAGCTTGTGAAAGTAAATCAGCAGCTACATAGACAGGATTAGCGGTATCGTCTGCTATTATGGTAATTTCACTTGGTCCGGCAAACATATCAATGTCACAAATCCCATATACCATCTTTTTGGCGGTTGCCACATAAATATTACCGGGACCTACAATCTTATCCACTCTTGGTATTGTTTGAGTTCCAAAAGCAAGTGCCGCTATTGCTTGAGCTCCCCCAACAGCATATATTTCGTCAGCTCCTGCTTCCTTGGCTGCTGCAAGTATGGCAGGGTTGATTTTACCATCCTTTTGCGGAGGAGTAACCATAATAATTTTTCCAACTCCTGCAATTTTAGCAGGTATAATACTCATAAGAACTGATGAAATCAAAGGTGCAGTACCACCCGGGACATATACACCAACTATTTCAAGAGGTCTGTATAACTGTCCCAGCAAAACTCCGTTTTCTTCTGTTGAAATCCAGGAATTCTCAACCTGTTTTTGATGATATTTCTCTATGTTCTTCTTTGCGCGATTTATAGACTCAAGCAACTTTGGGTCCACATTTTTGCAAGCTTCTTGTATTTCAGCATCTTCCACTTTTAATTTATAATTAGTAACGTCTACACAATCGTATTTGCCGGTGTATTCAAAGATAGCTTTATCTCCGTTAATTCTTACATTATCGATTATATCTCTTACTATATTGTCCACTTCATCATTATCTTTAGCATTCCGCTGAGCAAGTTTTTCAAAAAATTCTTTTTCCTCGTCTGTACCTGATTTAATAATCCTTAACATATTTTCAACTCCCTGTTAACTTGTTAATATTAATATAATTATTAATACTAACTATTATCGTTAATATTATGTATTTGCGTTAATATCATGCATTGACTTGCAAGTCTATATTTTTCCTTAACTCATCTATTATCCATCGTATTTTTTCACTTTTCATCTTCATGCTGGCCCTATTTACCACTAACCTCGCACTTATATCTTCTATTACATCATAAATAACCAGATTATTTTCTTTAAGAGTCCTTCCGCTTTCCACCAAATCTACAATTAACTCGGACAAACCTACCAAGGGAGCTAACTCAACTGAGCCGTTCAGCTTAATTATCTCTACAGACTCTTTTCTTCTGTGCTCAAAATATTCCCTGGCTATGCGCGGGTACTTTGTTGCTACCCTTTTGCTTGTGAGCTTGTCGAACTTATCCTTAAGTTCAGCCGGCCCTGCTAATACCATTTTACAATTACCGTACCTTAAATTAAGGATTTCGTACAAATTTCTTCCTTCCTCCAGTAATGTATCACGTCCGGCAATACCTATATCTGCTGCTCCATACTCCACGTATGTAGGAACATCAGAAGGTTTTACAAGGAAAAACCTTATCATGTTTTTTTCATCGGTAAATATAAGTTTTCTTGAAGAATTCTTAATTTCTTCGCAATCTATTCCTATAGCTTCGAGCAGTTCAACAGCTTTATCTCCTAATCTGCCCTTAGGCAGGGCAATATTTATATAATTCATTTTAGTAACTCACTCCTTGATACTCTCTTAATCTCGTTACTTTCCAGGTTGTGTATTTCTATTAAGTCTTCATCAAGTACTCCAATAATTCCACCTATGCCCATTGATCTGGCATAAGCTTCTACTTTCTCTTTTCCGGCCATAGTTATATCCATTTGTATAACAAGACCCTGTGATCTTAATTGCTTACATATTTCAAAAGCAATCTTTCTTCCGTTTTTCTCGTAGTAAATAAGGCTGTCTATATGAGGTTTTTCCATGTGTTTTTTCTGCTTCTCTAAAGCATTCATTACAAGATTTACACCAAGCGAAAAACCAGTTGCAGGCAATTTGAGTCCAAATTTTTCTATCAAGTTATCATATCTTCCTCCGCTGAGTATAGGAAAACCAACACCATGGGTGAAGCCCCTGAATATTATACCGGTGTAATAGTTAAGGCTCTGTACCATACCCAAATCAACGGAAACATATTCATTTAATCCATAATCTTCCAATATTTTCAGGAGGTTTTCCAAATAGTCCAGAGCTTCCAGAGTCTTTTGACCTCTTACGATTTTTCTGACTCTGGCAATAACATCAATACCACCATATAAGCGTGGCATATCAAGTATTAGTTTTTTTATATCATAAGATATATTACGCTTACTTACAATTTCTTCAATACCAATAAAGTCTTTTCGTTCAATTAACATTCTCATTTGAGCAACATCCTGCTCGCAAAGACCTGCTTCCTCCATCAAACCTTTAAAAAAAACAACCTGGCCTATATCTATCTGAAAATCATTCAATCCGCATGTTTTAACAGCATTTACAGCTATTGAAATTACTTCTGCATCCGATTCAGGTGTCACTTCCCCCAGTAATTCAATGCCTGCTTGTGTAAATTCTTTTTGTCTTCCTCCACCGGATTCATTATATCTGAAAGTATTGCCTATATATGAAATACGCAGAGGATATTGCGCATCTTTTAATTTACTGGCAGCAACTCTTGCAACAGGAATGGTAAGATCAGGTCTAAGAACCAGAATTCTTCCCTGCTGGTCGAAAAACTTAAACATACTTTCCTGTGGAGTTGATTCCTCATCTACTGTAAAAGTATCAAAGAACTCAAGAATCGGAGTCTCAATTTCAAAATATCCGCTCCTTCTGAATAACTCCCTTAATTCAGTTTCAATATTCCTCTTAATATAACATTCTTCTAATAATATATCCTGTACACCTTCAGGAGTATATATCTTCCACTTAGGCAACAGAAGCACCTCCTTAAATAGCATCAGCAAAGGCCAAATATAACATCTGAAAATACAACATTAATATACTCTATATATGCTAAATTTTATATTCCTAATCTTCTTTTGTATTCCCAGTTTTGATTTACTGCTTTATAACTTCATCG
>Ga0179952_1243040_pt1 | contig 10405 bp, 10 predicted proteins | sample AD_JPNMR1_sludge_FD_135928 | JGI IMG/M metagenome (GOLD analysis project Ga0179952, IMG submission 135928) | Metatranscriptome of active sludge microbial communities of municipal wastewater-treating anaerobic digesters from Japan -... | ecosystem: Engineered > Bioreactor > Anaerobic > Digestate...
CCGGCGTGGGCAGGCCCTGCTGGGCGAGCTCCCATTCCCGGATAAGGAACTTTTTGTCCACACCGGGGCTCAGGTGATCCCAGGGCAGAGGGTCTTGGGGATCGATGAAGCGCTGCGCGTACTCCGCCGGGTCAAGGCCCGCCTCCCGGAATGCCTGGAGCCAGCTCTCAAAGCGCAGCTGATCGCCCCAGCTGTCGAACTGGCAGCCCAGGTCCACCGCCCGCTCCAGCACTGCCCCGAGCCTCCGATCGCCCCTGGAGAAAGCCGCCTCCAGGAAGCTGTGCTCCACCTGGTGCAAGCTGAACTGGATGCCGGGATGGCGCAGGCGCTCCATGAGGTACTCCTGCTTCTCCGCCAGCACCTCCAGGGGGTTCTGGCCAAACCACTGGAAGGGCGTGTGGGGTTTGGGTACAAAGGAGGCTACACTCACCGTCACCTCCGGCCTCTTGCGGGCGGTGCGGTACTCCCTACCCCACGCCAGGACCTGCCGGGCCAGCTGGGCGATGCCGTCCAGGTCTTCTGCGGTCTCGGTGGGCAGACCGATCATGAAGTAGAGCTTAAGGCGGTACCAGCCGGCTTGAAAGGCGGCCTGTACCACATCCTGCAGGTCTTGATCCGACACGTTTTTGTTGATCACATCCCGCAGACGCTGCGTCCCCGCCTCTGGGGCAAAGGTGAGCCCGGTCTTGCGAGCCTTTTGGATCTCCTCGGCCAGCTCCACAGCGAAGGAGTCCAGCCGCAGGGAAGGCAGGGAGACGGAAATGCCGCAGCTCTGGTAGGCTGCTATCAGATCCTTAACCAGGGAACGGATCTGGGTGTAATCACCGCTGGAAAGGGAGGAAAGGGAAATCTCCTCATAGCCTGTGCTGCTTACCAGCTTGGCCACCTGTTCCTGCAGGAGCTGGGGATCCCGCTCCCGCACCGGGCGGTAGATCATCCCCGCCTGGCAGAAACGGCAGCCCCTGGTGCACCCCCGCAGGATCTCCACCATCACCCTGTCGTGTACGACTTCGGTGTAGGGTACCACAAACTCCTGGGGGAAAGGCAGCGCGCCCAGGTCCTCAGCGACCCGCTTTTCGATATGCGCGGATAGATCGGGATAAAGAGGTTCCATCCCCTGGAATTTCCCATCGGCATAGATGGGCCGGTAGAAGCTGGGAACATACACCCCCCGCAGGCGGGCAAGCTGCCTGAGGGTCTCCTGCCTGGGGACGCCCTGGCGCTTCGCCTCCTGCACCAGATCAAGGATCTCGTGGATTACCTCCTCCCCTTCCCCCAGGACGACAAAATCAAAAAAGTCGGCCAAAGGCTCCACGTTAAAGGCACAGGGCCCGCCGGCCACAACCAGGGGATCTTCTTCCCCGCGCTGGGCGGCGCGCCTGGGAATCCTGCCTAGATCCAGCATCTTCAAAATGTTGGTGTAGCTGAGCTCGTGTTGGAGGGTGAAACCCACCAGATCAAAGTCCGCCAGATCCCGGCCCGATTCCAGTGCGGTGAGGGGTATGCCCCGCTCCTCCATGAGGGCCTGCATGTCCACCCAAGGTGCATACACCCGCTCCGCCAGGGCATCCTGGCGGCCGTTAATTATCGAGTAGAGAATCTTGAAGCCCAGATGCCCCATGCCCACGTCGTATATATCTGGAAAAGCCAGCGCCATGGTGACCCGGTCTGGGGTCCACTCTTTGTGCTGGGCGTTTACTTCGTTGTTGGTATAACGGGCTGGTTTGGACACCAGCGGCAAAAGCGGCAGAAGGCGCCTGTCCATAGAACCACTCCCTTCGCGGCATAAATCAGGATAACTTCTGCATAGTTAGTGTGCCTAGTTTGCAGGACAATCCATGCTCGAACAGGGCGCTGATCACTTCCAGTTCCCCGAGGAAGCCCGCGACTTTCCCATCCAGATCAACCACCCAGATCAAGTGGTAGCTGGGGGGTTGGAAACTGCGCAGTACTTCCCCCAAGGAGCTCTCGCTGGTGGCGGCCAGATGCTTCACAGCGCATACCCGAGCCAGGCGCAGCTGCTGTCTGCGGGCGGTGAGATAGCGCATGAACACGTAGCTGGCGTTGGTCAGCTCCTGCCGGGCAGCGGCAAACAGCATTACGCCTGCAAAAAGCACTAATATAAAATTATACCGTTTGTAAAGGACATTGTAAACTCCCCAGCCCAGGAGCAGGACGCTGCAGGCCTGTCCTAGGCGGGCTGCGGCACGGGTGGCTTGGGCAAAACCCTGGGTGCGCACCAAGAGGCTGCGCAGAACCCGCCCACCGTCCAGGGGCAGACAGGGTAGCAGGTTAAACAGGGCCATACCCGCATTGGCCTGGACAAAGAAGCGGAACCAGTAGGCGTCAATCGCCAGGTAGGGAGCGAGTCCATAGGCTGCACCCACCAAAAACAGATTGCCCAGGGGACCTGCAGCCGCCACAATCCATTCCGCCTTGGGATTCAGCTGCAGAAAAGCCTCCAGCCTGGCCACGCCGCCGAAGGGCAGCAGCTCGATGTCTGTAACCGGCAGCTTGTACACGGCCGCCGCCAGGACATGGCAGGTTTCATGCCAGAGCACGATGGCCAAAAGGAGCAGCGCCTCCCCCAGCCTGCCCCAGAAGGCGGCCCAGACCAAAAGGAGAATGAAAAAGGGATTCACTTTTAGCGGAATCCCAAAACAGCTGCCTATCCTCATTTCCTCACCAGCCGGAGGTGGCTTCGGTCCACCCTTTCAGCCAGGACTGCCACTGGGGCAGTTTTTCAGCCAGGTTCATCCTCTCGAGAATGGGCTGGAGGGAAAGATCAGTTGTGACCACATAACTTACATATTCGGTTACCGGCAGGACCAACTCCATGTTGCTGTAGACCAAAGCAGCCATTACCACGAAGATGACCGCCGCCAGCAGCAGATGGCGGGCAAAGCGCTCAGCCATGATCAGGCACCCCCTCATCTGTCAGTATATTAGTGGAGATGCCCGTTCATACCTCCCGTATTTCTACCTCTTCTTGCCCCCTTGCTGCCCCCTACCCTTGGACTGCCTTTTGCCCCCCGGCGCCTCGCCCATACCGCGCTTTACGCTTTTTACAGGGATGTTGGCAATTAAGGCCACAGAGTCATCGCTTTTGTCGAAGTTGACTTCCAGACCCTCTTCGTCGATTTCCATGTACTTGGTGATCACCTCAATCAGCTCCTCTTTCAAGGCCTCCACCAAACCCGGAGAGAGACTGGCCCGATCGTGCACCAGCACCAGGCGGAGCCGTTCCTTGGCACGGTTCTTGCTGCCTTCAAACCCTCCAAACAGCTTGCTGAGAAACTCGAACATGCCGCTCCCTCCTTCTATTGGGCCTCTCCGCTGAGGAGCCGCTTAAACCAGTGCATGACCTTCCGTTCCTCGAGATTCATCAGGGGGACTTCTTCACCAAGCAGGCGGCGGGCGATGTTGCGGTAGGCCTGGCCCGCACGGGACTTGGGATTGGTGACCACCGGTTCGCCCCTGTTGGTGGACACAATGATATCCTGATCATCGGGAACCACGCCCAAAATCTCTATGGCAAGGATGTCATCGATGTCGCCGATGCTCATCATATCTCCCCGGCGCACCATGCCCGGGCGCACCCGGTTGATGATCAGCTGGGGATCGTAGAGCTCAGCCGCCTCCAAAAGGCCGATGATCCGATCGGCGTCCCGCACCGCGGCGATCTCCGGCGTCGTGACCACAATGGCGTGATCCGCTCCGGCAACGGCGTTCTTGAAACCGTGCTCAATGCCCGCGGGGCTGTCCAGGAGCACGAAATCATACTCCTCCCTGAGTTCCTTCATGAGTTCCTTCATCTGCTCCGGTGTGACCGCGTCCTTTTCCCGGGTCTGGGGCGCAGGCAGGAGTACTAAGCGGTCGCCGAACTGCTTGTCCTTGATCAGCGCTTGCCGCAGACGGCACTGGCCCTCCACAACATGCAGCAGATCGTAGACAATCCTGTTCTCCAGGCCCATAACCACATCCAGGTTCCTCAGGCCGATATCGGTATCCACCAAGCACACTTTCTGCCCCAGGGCTGCCAAACCGGTTCCGATGTTGGCAGTGGTTGTCGTCTTGCCTACTCCGCCTTTTCCGCTAGTGATCACTATGACTTTTCCCAATACCAGTTCCTCCCTCAACCCTTAGTGGTTGTAAACTGACAGCTGAATGCGATCTCCCACAACCCTGGCGATTTCCGGACCCTGGGGCTGAGGCAGCTTCTCATCCGGTGCCCGGGAAATCACATGGGCAATGCGCAGCTGAGTAGGTTCCAAGCGAAAGGCGAAGACGATGGCATCGGTCTTCCCCTCCGCGCCGGCATGGGCCACGCCCCTCAGCGAACCCAAGACCAAGATGTCCCCTGTGCAGACCACCTCGGCCCCGGGGTTCACATCCCCCATCACCACCACGTTGCCGTCGTAGTGCAGCCTCTGACCGGAACGGATGGTGCGCTTAACCAGCAGGGTGTTGTGCTCCACCTCGGAGCGGGCGGCTGGAACAGGCGCTTCCCTCGCGGCGGCCGTCAGCCCCCAGCTGGGCGGCTGCCGATCGAGATTCATACCGTAGCGGGTTATTATCCTTTCGATTTGGTCCAGCTGGCTGGGGGAAAGGGTTCCCTGCCGGACCAGGAGCTTGACAGTGCTTCCTTGGAAAAAACTCTCGGAGGCAATGAGCTGCTCCTCCAGTGCGGTTAATACTTCGGCAAAGCGTGCTGCATCGCTGATGGTGACCACCAGGCCGTCACGGCTGCCCTTGATTGCACACAGCTGAGTATTCATGACCGTCCACTCCTAACTCACCATTTCTAATTTCTGCAAAATCCGCTGTACTCCTGCCTCATTCTGCATCTCCATCGCCGTCTAGTCCGAAATAGGCATCGAAGATCTTCCTGGCGATGGGGGTAGCCGTGGAGGAACCGCCCCCACCCTTTTCCACGATCACGGCCACCAAGATCTCCGGATCATCCACCGGGGCAAAACCCACGAAAAGCCCGTTGGAAATGCTCCCCGCCACTTCCCAGGTGCCTGTTTTGCCCGCAATGGGGATGGGGAAATCCCCCATGACGCCCCTGGCCGTACCCCGGGGATGGGTGATGGGAGCCCGGAGGGCCTCCAAGAGGGCGTCCCAGGTGGAGGGCTTAACATCGATCTCCCTGGCCAACTCCGGTTCCGCCCGGAACACCACCGTGCCGTCGGGGGCCTCAATCTCCTTCACGATCTGGGGTGTGTAGATCTGTCCCCTATTGGCAATGGCGGCATAGGCCTGCGCCAGCTGGAGGAGGGTCATCTGGTGAAAACCCTGGCCAATGGAGATCTGCTCGGTGTCTGTGGGATACCAATTCTGCTCGGACGTGGGGCGATCCCTAAAGGCATTGCGCTTCCACTCCCTGCTGGGGACGATCCCGCTGGCCTCTGGGGGATAGAGCTTCAGACCCGTGGGCTGTCCAAAACCCAGGGCCTCCATCCAGGTGGAGAGGCGGTCAATGCCCACTTTGGTACCGTTATCGGCGAAGTAGTGATTGCTGGACATGCCCAAGGCATCGTTGAGGTCGATGAGCCCGAAGGGGGCCAGGCCCAAATTGATCACCCAGTCCTTCACCCCGTACTGGCTCACGCCGGTGGCGTTGAAGCGGTCCTTCGGGCCCAAGATCCCTTCCTCCAAAATGGCCAGGGCTGTGATGGGTTTAAAAGTGGAGCCCGGTCCGTACAGGGCTTGGGTGGCCCGGTTAAACAGGGGCAGGCGCGGGTCGGAAATCAAGGCGGAGTAGTATTCATTGCGCCTGGACTGATCGTTGAGCACATCAGGGTTGTAACCGGGGACACTGGCCATGACCAGGATCTCGCCGGTCTTCGGGTTCATGACCAAGACAGCCCCGGTCTGCGTCCCCGGGTTATCCTCCAGGGTGAGAATATGCTCGGCGAAGGCTTCTTCCGCCACCTTCTGCAGCCGGGCGTCCAACGTGAGGATGATATTGTGCCCCGGCACCGGTTCCAGGACATTCACGGTGCGGATGGGCCGGCTGAGGGCATTGACCTCCACGGTGAGGGCACCGATCTCCCCCCGCAGCAGCTCCTCATAGGTGCGTTCAATCCCGCTTTTTCCCACAAGATCGCTGCCGCGGTAGGTGGGGCCGTAGGCCTGCAGCTCACTGGCGCTGATCACGCCCAGGTAACCCAAGACATGCGCGGCCAAACCGCCGTGCAGGTACTCCCGCACCGGCTCCTCCTCTATGAAGATGCCCGGCAGGTTGATGCGGTTTTCTTCAATGGCGATCACCGTTTCCGGTTCCACATCCCGCTGGATGCGCACGGGCTCGTAGGGAAAGCCCTGGCCCTTTTCAATGGCTTCCACCAGTTCCTCATCGGTGAGACCCAGGATGCTGCCCAGAAGCTCCCGCACGCGATGGCCGTCCTCGGGCAGGCCCCCTGGCACCACCGAAACTGTAAAGGCCGACTTACTGCGCACCAGCACCTGCCCGTGGCGGTCCCGGATCTCTCCCCGGGCCGGAAGCAGACGCAGCTGCCTGATGCGGTTTCCATCGGCCAGCCGGGCATAGTACTCGCCCCGGGCCAGCATCAGATACCACAGGCGGCCCACAATCACCAGGGCGCAGACGACAGCGATCAGAAAAAGAACGACGAGACGCTTTTCCCTTTCCTTGTCCGCCACTGACGTCACCCCGTTCTTTTCAGCAGTTCGTCATAGTAAAGCAGGCGCCTGTTCAGCCTGGCCAAAGGCCTGTAAAGCGGCGTGCCGAGAAAGCCGTTAAACAAGCTCACCGCCAAAATAGCCCACCATGTTCCCAGGTCCCAGCTGCGGGAAAGGCCGAAGGACGCAGCCGCCAATAGGTAGAGCACCTGGGCCAAGGCGGTGCCCAAAGACAAAGAACCGAAACGCACGATGAAATTCTCACCGTAAAAACGCTGGATGACCAGTCCCTCCACCAAGGCCACCAGCACAAAAACACCAGCATGCAGAGTGATGAACCTTCCCACCACCAGATCCTGGGCCAAGCCGGCGCAGAACCCAAACACCACCGCTTCAACGGGCGGCAGGATCATGGCGGCAAGCAGGCTTACCAGCAGCAGCAGCTGGGGCTTGAAGCCAAAAAAGACGATGCCCGGAACGCCGGCCGTCTGCAGCACCAGCGTCAGCAGCAGCACCAAGCCGTAGACGAGATATCTCATGCTAACTCTCCCCGTTGTCCTGCGGCAAAACGATGAGGACGTATTCCAAACGGTTGAAATCCACAAAGGGGCGCACAACCGCGGCGAAGGACAGGTTGTGCTGGCGGGGTTCCACAGCCACCACTTCGCCTATGGGTATGTTTTTCGGGTAAATGGTGCTCAAGCCCGAGGTCACGATCACATCCCCCACCTCCACCACCGTATCGCGGCTGAGGGGCCGGGCGCTGAGCGTCTCCCGGTCAGCTTGTCCCCCTTCCACCAACACCAGATCACCGGTGGACTGCACCAGGCCGCCGGTTGCGCTTTGGGCATCGATGATCAAAAGCACGGTGCTGGAAAAGCGGGACACGGAAACCACGGTGCCCACCACACCCTCGTTGGTGACCACGGCCATACCCTGCTCCACTCCGTGGGCAAAGCCCTTGTTCAAAATGATAGTGCTCTCCCAGTTGCTGGGAGAGCGACCGATCACTTCCGCTACCAGCAGGTCATGTCCCCGTTCATTCTTGAAGTCTAGGGCTTCCCGCAACCATTCGTTTTCCCGTTTATAGTTGCGCAGTTCCAAAACCTCCGCCTGGAGAGAGAGGACCAGCTCCTCCAGCTCGGCGTTCCTCTCCTTGAGGGTGCGCAGGGTCTGGACCTTCTCCACCTGATGCAGCACAAAGCGCTGGGCCCTGCTGAACACCCATTGGAAGGGCACCAGGAGGTCGCGACCGAGGCCCTCAAAGAGGCTGATCTTCAACCGCGAAGTGGAAGTGTAGTGGATCGTTCCCACCATAATGATCACGAGCAAGATGATAAGGGGAACCTTCCAGCGCAGAATCATGTCCAGCACGCGTTTCACCGCCGATCCTCTCCCAGCACAGCGGGGCTAATAGCGCCTCTGCCCCAGCATGATGCGCTGCAGGACATCGAAGTGCTTGAGGGCCTGTCCAGCTCCTTCCACCACCGCGGTCAGGGGGCGTTCGCAGATATGTACAGGCATGCCGGTCTCCCTGATCAAAAGCTCATCAAGGCCCTTGAGGAGCGCTCCTCCCCCAGCCAGCATAATGCCCCGATCCATGATGTCGGCGGCCAGCTCAGGCGGAGTCTGCTCCAAGGTCACCTTCACCGCATCCACGATGGCCTGGACAGGCTCTTCCAATGCCTTATGGATCTCGGTGGAGGAAACCACAACCGTCTTGGGCAGACCGGTAACCAAGTCCCGGCCCCGCACCTCCATGGTCTCCTCGTCCCGAGCGTTGATCGTGGCGTGACCAATTTCCATTTTAATGCGCTCTGCGGTACGCTCGCCGATCAGCAGGTTGTAGTTGCGGCGGATATACTGAACAATGGCCTCATCCATCTCGTCGCCCGCCACCCTAATGGAGCGGTGGGCCACAATGCCGCCTAGGGAGATCACGGCTACCTCCGTTGTACCGCCGCCAATATCCACGATCATGGTCCCGGTGGGATCCTGGACGGGCAGACCCGCCCCGATGGCCGCGGCCATGGGTTCCTCGATCACCCGCGCGTCTTTCGCCCCGGCGGACAGTGCCGCGTCGATCACCGCCCGCTTTTCCACCTCCGTCACACCGGAAGGTACGGAAATGACCACGCGGGGCCGTCTAAACCGGGAACGGCGGGTGGCCTTGTTGATAAAGTCCCTAAGCAGGCGCTCGGTCACTTCGAAGTCGGCGATCACCCCATCCTTCAAAGGACGGATGGCCACAATGTTGCCGGGGGTTCTGCCCACCATTTCCTTGGCCTTGTTACCCACGGCAAAAATCTCGTTGGAATCCCGGTCGATGGCCACCACCGACGGTTCGTTGATGACAATGCCCTTCCCTTCCACCAACACCAAGGTGTTGGCTGTGCCCAGATCTATCCCGATATTCTTACTAAAGCGCCTGAACATGAAGTTTCCCCTTCCTTCTTCTATAGCAATCCGTGTTCCCGAAAACTAAAATAACGGTTGTCGCCCACGATTATATGGTCCAAAACATCGATACCCAAGACCGCCCCTGCTTCCCGCAGGCGCTCGGTGGTCAGAAGATCTTCTTTACTGGGAGTCAAATCGCCGCTGGGATGATTGTGGACCAGGATGATGGCAGCACTGCTGCGTCGGATGGCTTCCTTAAACATCTCTCTGGGATGGACGAGGGAGGCCTGCAGGTGGCCGATGGAGATAACCTTTTTGGCGATAACCCGGTTTTTCGTATTCAGCATGATGATCATGAAATGCTCTTTGTCTGCCCAGCTCAGCTCCTGCAGCACCATTTGGGCGGCATCGGCGGGGCAGTTGACCACACCCTCGAACTCCATCCGGGCTTCCGCCAGGCGCTTGGCCAGCTCAAAAGCTGCCAAAATATCGGCGGCCTTGGCCGGGCCTATGCCGGGCACTGCCACCAGCTCCTCAAAGGTGGCCGCGGCCAGATGGGGTAGGGACCCGAAGCGGGCCAGCAGCTTCTCTGCTAGGGCCAAGGCCGATTCCCGGCGGCTGCCGGTGCGCAGCAAAATGGCCAGCAGTTCTTTATTTGCTAAACGTTCCACTCCTTGGCGCCTCAATCGCTCCCTCGGCCGCTCTTCCTTGGGGATATCCTTGATTCTCAGTGGGGTAACCATTCAAGCTCCTTTCCCCACTCCCTGGGCAGAGGACTACCTGGAGGGAAAGACCTCGATGCCAAAGGGCCGCAGCTCTTCCACCAGCCGGGGCACGGGCAGCCCCACAACATTATAATAACAACCTTCGATGCTTTGTACAAGTAAACCTCCCAGGCCCTGAATCCCGTAGGCGCCTGCCTTATCCAAGGGCTCCCCTGTGGCCACATAACCCACGACTTCAGCCTCGCTGAGCTGGCGAAACCGTACCTTAGTTGTTTCGCTGAATACCTTCGCTTCCTGACCGTTTCGCAGCAGGGCCACCACGGTGGTCACCTCATGTTCCTTGCCGCTGAGGGCCCGGAGCATGTCCGCGGCCTCCTGAGCATCGGCGGGCTTACCTAAAATCCTGCCATCCAAAACCACGATGGTGTCCGCACCCAAAACCAGGGCCTGGGGATTGCGGGCACTGACCGGCTGGGCTTTAGCCACCGCGTTGATCCTGGCCGTTTCCAGGGGCGGGCCGGACTGCACTTCTTGAACGGGAAGCACTTCCACGCGAAAGGCGAGGCCGAACTGCTGCAGCAATGCTCTGCGGCGTGGTGATTGCGAGGCCAAGATCAGATCCATGCTCCATA
>Ga0179952_1201929_pt1 | contig 10316 bp, 10 predicted proteins | sample AD_JPNMR1_sludge_FD_135928 | JGI IMG/M metagenome (GOLD analysis project Ga0179952, IMG submission 135928) | Metatranscriptome of active sludge microbial communities of municipal wastewater-treating anaerobic digesters from Japan -... | ecosystem: Engineered > Bioreactor > Anaerobic > Digestate...
CAGTAGTTGATATAGATTGTGTTGATATTGATAGAACTCTTGGCGTAGTAAAATCTATATATTCTACAACCCCATCATCAATCTCACCTGGCTTTGACCATACCATTGTGAACTTTGAACCACTAACATATCCATTGACTTCTGAACTGTCAGCAATCCAAAATTCAAAAAATCCCTCACTATCAGATGTAACCTGTGGTAGTGTATTTGTTGCTGATCCACCAGTCTCTTGTAAATAGACATACATTGGCGTTGTTGTTCCAGCTGCATATAAACTTATTTCAGCACCTTCTACCGGCTGTCCTTCTTCATTTGTTATATAATACCAAAAATGTTGCCTTGCCATTTTCAAACTCCTATAAATTGTTTAATTTTTTCAAAATCCTTGTTCTTTCTCCATTCAACATCATCAACAATTAACAAATCTATATTGTTATTGTCACAAAACATCTTTTTAATTTCATCACGTCTTACCGTTTCTGGAAATGAATGCCAGTATCTGCCATTATATTCAATACCCTTTCTTATTTCTGGAATCCATATATCAATTTCTAACATTCTACCAGTATATGGATTATAAATTTGTGTTTTATCATTTTCCAATATCACACCATTATATATACTTCTAATATATGCCAATATCTCCTTTTCCTGTGATGAAACACCAAATGATGACATACATATAGGACATCTATGACCATTTCTAAAAATCTTCAATGTTGTGTAATATCGATGTCCTTTATCACATTCTACTAACATTTTTTTCTTATTTGAAATATATCTATCTAAAACAACATATCCTTCCAATCTGAAAAATTCTTCAACTTCTTCTTGTGAATATCTATAATTTCCTTTACAAATTGGGCAACCGGTTTTTCTATTTACAATACTGTTATAGCTTTTATATATTTTATGTCCATTAGGGCATATAACAAATACTGGTTTATTAGTATTAACATATTCTCCTATAATTGTATATCCAAATTCCGCAAATTTTTTCCTAACTTCTTCTATATCGATTCTTTGTAATAGTGATCTTTTTTCAATAGAACATACCTTACATCTTTTATTATGTTTGAAATTATGCCACAATACAGAAGTAACATGCCCTTTAGGACACTTTATTGTAATTTTACTGTGCCCACCTTTGAATTCCGACAATAATGTAAATCCGCATTCTTCAACATATTTCTTTATTTCCGATTGATCACGAATAATATGACCATTACATCTTGGGCACCTTTGACCGCTTCTAAAATTATTCCATTCCACACTATATAAATGACCCTTGCTACACAATATTCTTATTTTTGAATGACAGTTTTTGTAATTACTTGCATCAATTAACGTATATCCATTTGACTTTACAAACGCTTTTATATCTTCTATAGCTTTCATTGATTATATTCTAAAGTCTTTTCAATTCTATACCAAATATAGAGATCAACATTAGCTGGTTTATATATAGGTGATGAATAGCTATAAAAACAAATTTCATCATTTATATCAAAAATACCAATCTCAGTAATAGTCATTTCTACTGGATCATCAATAATCGCTTTTACATAATAATAGTTAGCATCTGCAGCTCTTGAAATACTATATGTTCCGATAACCGATTCAAGAGAATTGAACTTGTCTGGTTTCCACCCAATTCCTTTTGTTCCATCGCCAACCTGCAAATATTCTAACCTACTATAAATATCACCCATCAGATAGCCACGTCTTCCTATTGCTCTAACTACAGCTTTTCCAGTAATTGCCGTAGAGAATGTTATAGTGCAATAGTTTCTTGATGTTAATTTTATATCAGCTGGATATATTACATTATTATCATCGTCATAACAGGTGACTAGAACTGCTTGTGCATCGAACATATGATAAACAGTCCATGTTGAAGCTGGTGTGCTCTGTATATGTTCGTAAGAATAACCAGCATCAGACGGAATTTGTTCTGGTTCTAATAGAATCCCATATCCACTTTGACTATGAGCAAATGTTACATTATACTCATTAACATCAGGCATTGTAATCATCTTTGGAATCAATTTACCATAATTCTCATCATCAATTTGAACTAATGGAAATTGCTGTCCAATGGTATGAACCAGATTCCATGATGCTGATGCTGGAATCAGTGATGTATAACTGTCAGCAATACATGAATATGCGTAACCAGCTTGTGGACTATTGAAGATTATCTCAACATAATTTTGATCAATGTTTGTCATACTCTTTGGTTCAATAATGTTGCCATCCAAATCATAACATTGCACCATAACATTCATAGAATTTAATCGGTGCTGCACAATCCACCTTCTATTTCTATGTTCTCTCCAATAGACAGCACAATCTTCATTTGGATTATCAATTACAGGTACACACTTTGTATTCAAATTAGCTTTATAATCATTTGAATACATTGGAATATAAAATCTACTAAAATTTGTCTTTGGTGATATTACCACCGAATAATGTGCAAATTTACATACAGGTCTTACTCTCTCCCATTCAGTGATGAGAGTATTCATTACATCTTCATCAATTATGTCATATTTTGACATTGGTTCTGTAGAAACATCAATTTCAACTCTATAATGAGGACTCATTCTAAGGTCAGTAGGACCAAATGGATCTTCAGGATATATTCTGCTTGAAGTTAATCTTGATACAATAGCATATCCAGTAACTTCATCATCAAATGTCAATATCAACATGTCATTAGCAATTTTAACATTGCTTGGCTGAATCATATTATATGACGCATCATATACTTGAAAGATTACATAAACACCATAAGAGTGATTGATTATCCATGTTTTAGAAGCTGAAGCCTGTATATGAATAAATGATTCCTTTTCTATGTTAATTCTACCTTCATAAGATGTAGAATCCCAATCAACAGTAATTTGATTGGTGCCATTAAGAATTATTTCTTTAGGCATCATCACGTTTCTATTGTAGTCCATTACTTGAGCTATTACTTCACGAACATTTTGATTGTGTACTACAGTCCATTTAACACCTTCTGGGCCATATACCTGTTCGTCAGCTTCAACTATATGCACAACACCACTGGCATACTCATCGAATGTTATCATAATGTTATTTCCATCTATAACATATATTTCATTAGGAATTATACCATTGTAGTCGAGATCATAACATTGAACAATAACGTTCCAGGTGCCCAATGAATGGTTTACATACCATTGTTTGGAAGGAGTATTGAAAGCAATCGCCTCACCACCTGTTGTTGTCATACTAGCACCATAGTATGCTGAACCAGCTCCCATTGTAGGTGGTGAATGTAAATATAGTGGATTTGATGTATATAGATAATCTTCAAAATATCCTTTGGGAACATCCGGTATATTCCAAGGATGCCATCTTTCATATACATTCATTAGATTATTACTATATCCAGCTATTGCTTTCCATATAATATACAGAGCTGAATATGTTCCCTTACGTTTCATCAAATCTACCAGAGCAGCAGCATACTGTCTCTGAATATCCTCTGATGATAGTAATGGTTGACCCATACTGAACATCTGATAAATATAATGTAAAAAATCAGTATGAATTTCATAAGGATCTTGTAAATTCCAAACGTCATTTATCAGATGATATATTTGTTGATAAAATTTATCAAAAGCAACATTCATAAATGCTGTTAGAAATTCTGTTCTATTGTGATATGGAAGAGCTTCAACAGCATAATCTTTCATTCCACGATAGAAGATGTTAACTGTCGATGATCCCTCAACATTTATATTACCGAAAAATAGATACGATTTATTGTTGTTAACATAATAATCAAGTGGTTGTTGATTTGAAAGTGTCAGAACAGCAACACCTGTCTTTGGTTCTTTGAATACTATGTCTATAGTGTTTTCATCAATAGATTTTACATATTCGTAATTTATAGTCTCACCATCAAGACCAGTGCATTCTACTGTAAAATAGTCTTCATTTCTGTAATTTCTCCAAGTATTAAATCTATGTTTAACTCGCCATGTATCTGATTCTCTATATTGAATATATCTCCTTGTCCATGTCTTAGTATTAAAAGCCTCAACAAATGAATGAAGTGGGCTTGGTCTTGATTTAACAAAATATACTTCATCATATCCATCGCTTACATAGTCACTAATTTGATCAATAGTCAGTTTGGAAGGTCTATAACAATTCGTTTGTAAGCGAAATTTGAACATGTTTTCATCTGGCGTGTCAGCCACAGGAACCAATTTCAGATTCAAATAATCCAATGGGGTTTTCAAATAAACATCCATACCATATCCACGTGCAACAATTTTATTACCCATTGTGTGTATTTTTGCTTTTGATGGATAGTCATATCCATAATATGGTAATGTTTTCACCAAAGTTTTTATTACGAAATATGGTGAATCTGAAAACTTTGGCATTTATTCTTCCTCCAAGAAGTTACAATAATCAATAGCTAAAACTGGAAATTGATTATGTCCCAGTTTAATGTTTCTTAACCTGTTATCTCCAGAATAAACAGAAGAACTAACAGTATATTGTGGGTAATTGGTATCATTAGGTTCATATGGTGGATCATAATTCAATACATTTATATCACGAATAACTAATAATTGTATGCCCTTTACTTGCTCGAAATCATCATCTGGGCTTACATTAGTTGGATCAATTAGATATTCCATTATATCAGTAAATGAAATTGTCTCATTAAAAGACCTGTTAGAAGCCTCAAAATAATATACTAATTTATTCCTAACATCTTCTATAACATTATTGATGTTATATGTTCTCTTGACTTTAATTCCAATATCAAAAGAGAAATATACCAGATCAGGTAATACAAATTCTTCATAAGCACACAACATTTTTCTTGGTTCAAGATATTGCGATATTTCTGTAGTCCATATTGTTGAATATTCATAGGGAATCTCAATTCCAGCAGATGTTTCTGTTGTTGTTATTGTTCCACTTCCCCACTCATCAGGAATCAATGATATATAAACTTTATTATATAACTCAACACTCCCAGATGGGGCTACATCTTGTTCTCCCCAGACATTGGCAGCAACAACATCAGCTCTACTTTCAAGGTGTGATATATAGTCTAGTTTAGTAACATTTCTATATTGACTATGCATCATACCTATAGACGCGTCTTTAATCTCTTGAATAGTGTCTGGATATGAACCGCCAGTTGAAGCATAATTGTTAGTTATTGATATAAATTCATTAGAAACATATTCTCCTGTTGATAGATTCCATAAAAATTCTGTTTCTGGCAGTGTGATTTTATTAGCACCAACATTACCATCTGGCCCAAGACTTTCCAATAGTCTTATAGTTATGATATCGTCCATTGATGGCACATTTCTCAAGCTAGAAAATTCAATAACATACTTCTGATACTTATTATATTTTAACATGTAAGCATTATCAATAGTGGATAATCCAGAGATTTCATCATAAAAGTCTGATACTCTTGTCCAAGTGGTATCATTGACAATTACCTCTACTGATGGATAATCATCATCTAAATCATCATCGTGATCAAAATTTAGATTAGGAAGATAAATTTTATTATCAACAATATCTTCACCAGTATACGTATAAACATTTATTTTACCCTGTCTAACGGGAACTTCAATAGTATATGGAAATGATGCACTCGAAGGAATTGTTTCGATAACATCGTATGTCGTAGCAAATTTTATTGTTTCGCCTTCATCATCTTTTTCATCAGGACATTCAATCACCTTCCAAGCTGGTATCTTAACTCTATGTCCAGCAATAATACTTTCATTGGTATTGTCAGCAGATATACTTACAGTTAATGTAGTTGAACTACTACGATATCCTCTTGGATAATAGCCACGTAATGATGCCAACATATGCGTTGGTTCATATGCGTCGGATGTATCAATATAACAATTCTTGGCAATTCTGTTTAGATAATATGTTGTAAGAGCACCAAGATAACAAATTAACTCCATAATAATAGTTATGTTCGCACCTTCAAGGTTGTAGTCTCTAAATGTTTCATCAGCAGCCAGAAGGCGTTTTAACCTTTCCTTCATGGTTGAGAAATCCATCTCAAGATATTGTGGAACTAATGTATTTGTTGCCATCTTAATCTCCTATGACTGTTGTAATATAAAACTTATACTGCTAACACCCATTTCTTCTAACCCCTTTAAGTGATATGTAAGTTTTATATTATATTGATAATTGTCTTCATCTGCTTTTATATCTATTGAGTCTATAACAATTCTATCTTCCCAAGCAAGAATTTCATCATATATGGCAGAACCGATTTTTTGTCCTGTTAGTCTGTCAATAGGTTCAAATAAGAAAAAATCAAGACTTGCCCCAAATTCAGGCAACATCCTTCTCGTTCCTTTAGATGTTTGAAGAATATTACGAATACTGTTTGTCACAGCATTTAAATCGGTATCCTTTATTAGATCACCGTCACGGCCTCTATCAAAATCTATATCAACATCAGCATATATGTAATCAACTGCCATATTTTATACTCTCCTATCCAGCAAAAACATTAGAACTTCCAGTAGTTATAGTAGCACCACAAGACAATATATCACCAATACAAACTATACCCTTTCCATTAGCAGAAACTTTAGATGATCCTGTTAGTATTTTATTATCAGAATGTAATTCTTCTTCAAACATATGATTACTCCAAGTATCATCAACTCTAATAACAGGACTACCATTAACAAATACATTAGTGCTACTGCCAGTTGCAGCACCACCATGGCTACATTCACTATTCGTATTAGCAACTCCAGCCATATCAATTCAAATCTATTCTAGCACCTGTTATTGTTACATTTCCAGTTGCGGCTATTGTTATATCACCACCAACTGTTATACTCAAATTACCTTGTATTTCCGTTGTTTCGTTACTCACTACTGATATATTTATGTTGCCACTACTATCTATCAATATAGATGTTCCTGTCTTATGATAACAGTTAAGTCTTTCATTTCCAGGCGTATTATCAACTTCAATATAATGTCCAGCATGTGTTGATAAAACAATGTTATGAGGATATTCGCCTTCTCCCTCATTCCAATCAGCCTGATTTACCTTGTCAGGATATTTTCCATCTGGATCATTAAATCCTATTGATGTATTTGGACTTGATTTTGGAAAAGCGGGTGCTGCACCAAAATATCTTGGCTGAAGGATATTTCCCCCTTCAAAAAATACAAATACATGGCTCCCTTGTAATGGAACACCAAAAAACCCATATTTAGAAATAGCACCTTCAATAACATTCAGAACAGGTTGTGCCCAAGGTAGTGTTTCTGTTGGTAGATCAATTAAGTTATCACTATGTATTCCAAAGATTCTGATTTTACATCTACCAGCTTTTAATGGATCTTTGTTATCCTCTACAACACCACGATAAATACCATTATATTTTTCTTGCGGTTGTTTTATATCTTCAATACTATGTTTCATTGTCCGACACTCAATCCCTTTTGATCAGCCATTCTTTTCTTGCCTGGCTCAGTTTTCATGTATCCTTTATATTTTGATGCTTTGTAAGCCGTTGTTATCAATGTCATTTTCTGTTGGTATTTAACTGGTGCATCTGGTTTGAAATAGTGTGTTATGGATTTCACCATCCACAATCCATTTAATTCTCTATTCAAAATTTCATCTGGATCTGAGCTTTCCCAAAGCACATCAACTAAAATTCCTGGATATCTTCTTTCATTACCACGAACTGTTATTATCAACTGTAATTGTAGAATATATCTCCTTATGAACTCATGTATTGCAATATTACGTATTATTTTTTCATCATCATCGCCAGTATAATCATATTTTACACTATCATCACTAATGTCTGGAAATAATGTCGCACCACCGAGTAATGTAAAATTTTTTATTATGCTATTATAATCATAAGTATGATCTATTACTGTTTTTGACATGAAGTCAAATCCCATCTTATGACCACCTTTCAAACTTACAAGAGCCTGTTTATCTGGTTTTGTCAATTCCCAAGATAGTATCTTACAATCATCTGTTTCATCACCGGAGACAAATTTATATATCTTCTTCATGCCATACTTATCTTTTTCTGTTTTCGCTTCTCTGAATAATTTCTCAAGAGTAACAAAACATAAACCTTTAGCTGTGTTATAGAATACATATCCAGGTAATTTTGAATCGCTACCAGAACATCTCTTCATAAGCCATCTTATAGCTTCCATTGGTGTTTGATTCTGCATGGAAAACGCAGATATATTACCATCACGAGTCTCATCAATTTTTTCGATAGATTCTTCAAAAATAAAGAATTTATCAACATATAACATGTTTTGAGCAATATTTTTTATTATGTCAGATATTTTTGTTCCTTGTTTCCAACCTCTACTATATTTTTGTGTTGTTAGCGGAAAGAACATTGTATCAACTAAAAACATTTCGACAGCTGTATCCATAGATTTTCCCAACTGCGACAAAGGTGCTGTTGCAAAATTGAAAACGTGGAAAAATACCATCTTATCAAAATCTTCACCAAATTTTACCGTCACCAATTCATTTCCTGTTATTGGTACACCTTCAACAGCTCCTACTCTATCAATAAAATGCAAATATCCAATTAAACATGGACTATATAAATCTTCAATGAAATAGAACTCTGTTATATCTGTTGTATCTATTACCCAGTTATTGATAGATATTTCTAATATCTCAGTATTATTTTCTTCACTAAGCATGCTCTTCAGCTCTCATTAAGATTTCTTGAATTACAGTTGAAATTAAATCTTTTTTAAGAATCTTTATATTTTTGCCGGGATAAATCTCTTCAAACGGATTTATTATATCATTCAGTAAACAATTAACCCACCATAAATCAACATTGTCATAAAATCTATATGACATATTCTCCCACCATTCTTCTTCTGAAGCTTCCCATGTATCAAAATATTGAACATCATTTTTAACAGCATCACGCATAGTATATGTCCTAAAAATGTTCAATATATATGTCAAACCATCTTCATCTAATTGAATTGGGAATAGATTTATTAAAGAAGCCAATGATGGTGTCATCCCAGTTATGTCTTCAAATGTCTTGTCAGTTATGTCTCTTACAGGCATCTATATTAACCTCCTATGATGTTACATTGATTACAGCCTCTTTTTCTGGAAAATAGGTTCTATCCCATGTTGGATCTAACTGCTCAAACGACACTTGTAATTCAGCAGAACTTGGAAAACCACCAATATAAGGGCCTCTATAAGTAGCTTGAAGACTTCTTAAAACCATACAATTAACATGTATAAAATTAACTTTATCCGAACCACGATTAAAAACGGTGCTTATTTCAAAAACATATGGTGGTATTGTCTCAGCAATTGCAGATTTACCCTTCGTAACTGAACTATCTGGTATTCCAGGCGATGATAAAAATTGTAATACTCTTATTGGATATACTACATCATTATATGCAGCTGTTTCATCGTTACCAATAGTAAATAATGGAAAAACAAAATCCAATGTGCGTCTTGACGAGTTTCTATATACTAATGGTGAATCAACTCTATTTGTTGATACTTTAGCATTCATGCCCATTCTTGCAAAGGATTCAATAGCTCTTCTGGGATCTTTAAGTGATTTTTCTATTGCACTTGCAGCAGCATTCATTGAATTTTGTAATCCACTACCACTTGAAAATGCCTTTTTGACTTGATTTACAATTTTTTGACCGCCTGGCGAACTTGAAATACCACGTAATTCACTTTCAATTTTATTCCATACTGAAGCTTTTTCAGCAATTCTTGACGATAAACTATCATAAGGTTCCCATATATGATTTAGAGGTTCTATAAATTCATTTGGAGCCAGAAAATAAAAGGTGTATTTCGTCCAATTATTATCTTGAGTTACACTACTTTTATAGCGTACTCTTGAATTAGCATCTAAATCTTTAAACTTGTAAGCTGTTAATTTTATAGAAAGTTTATTAACATGGAATAGCATATCTGGATACCATTCATCGTTTGATAATAATGGTGAAATTACAGAAGGCGACCTAGTTGGGACTTCTACTTGCTTTGTCTCTTTTTTCTTTTTTTGGTGGTTTATGTTTTTTTGGTTTTCCAAGAAAACCAGTAACACCACCGCTTTTTTTACTAGACCGTATAGGATCAGCGCCTATATTACCATCAGTCAAAAATTGTCCTGCTGAACCCATATTATCAAAAAATATCATTGTAATTACCTCCTATAGACTAGCCAATCCTAAGGCAGCTCCAATATAAC
>Ga0179952_1016656_pt1 | contig 9842 bp, 12 predicted proteins | sample AD_JPNMR1_sludge_FD_135928 | JGI IMG/M metagenome (GOLD analysis project Ga0179952, IMG submission 135928) | Metatranscriptome of active sludge microbial communities of municipal wastewater-treating anaerobic digesters from Japan -... | ecosystem: Engineered > Bioreactor > Anaerobic > Digestate...
TTAAAGGATTTTGCTCTATGAGATATTTATTAGAAAAGGTTAGTAAAAAAGAGATTGATGAAGCATTGAAAAATCCAAATGTTAGAATAGGTGTTGAATTTGAGTTTTATATCAAAGTGCCAGAATACACTGAAATTGATGATGAAGATCACTTCCGTAAGAAATTTTTCAAAAATATCCTTGTTAAAAAATATAACATACCTACTCATTGGGAATATAAGGAAGAACCTACATTAAATAGTGGAATTGGGGTTCCTATAGAAATTGCTACAACTCCTATGAATATTGACGTGTTTATGAATGTTGTTCCCAAGATGTTTGATGCCATAGACAAATACGGTATAACAAATAATGAATGCGGTTTTCACGTGAATATAAGTTTGAGCAATGTTCAAAATTTACACAATACATTAGACATTGTTAAACTTGTCTTATTTACTGATGAAGAATATATCTATAAAGCTTTTGATGTTAGAAGAAATAATACATATGCTCGGTCTATGAAAGATATGATGTTTGTTGATCGTATGGATATGATGTTAGAAGATTTGATCGATAAAAGAAAACTTGAAAATATATATCATGTCAGTCATACTAATGCTATAAATCATGAACATATAAAGAATAAACATTATATTGAATTTAGATATATTGGTGGCTATGACTATCATAAAAAATGGAATGATATCCGCAGAATTGTAGCACATTATATTCATAATTTAGTTGTTGCTTGTGATCCTGAATATAAGCGTAAAGAATATATGTTGAAAATGCATAGAATAATGGAACGTGTATTTACAATAGCTAAAAATATATATCGTAATCTTCTCATAGATTACGGTAAAGATGTCAGTAATTTGAAAAACATTGATAAAATGCCTGAAAATGTTGGATTTTATGAATATCAGATAGCAGCAAAAATAGCTATAAAATGGTTAGAAGATGTAAATATGATAAAAATTAAACCGGAGAAACAAAGAAAAATTATGATGAAAACGGAAAATAAGGAGATCGAGAGAAATATGGTTGAATTTTTAACTGAGAAAGTTCTGAAACGTGATATAGATAGTGCTTTGAAAAACCAAAATGTTCGCATTGGTTGTGAATTTGAGTTTGTTTTGCCTGAATTTGACAAGAAATATGGGAAGGCTGCACAGATTTGGGTGGAATGGGACAATTACATGCAAAGACTTGATGCATGGGAATCATCTACTGAAGAATATGAAAATGCTGGTGAAGAGGAAGGGATTAATCCACCAGATGTTCCAAAATGGGCTGAAGAGATTGGATATGAGCCTGGAGATGATATTCCTGAACCATATGAATTGTTTGATGATATACCAAAACTTGATATAAAGAAATTCTTTAACATAGTTGTTAAGGAATTTTTACCCTTGGAAAAACTACCATTTAATAATTATATCATTAGTAGTGATAATGAAACAAAATCAACATCAAAATGGGTAATAAAACCAGATGCAACAATAGGACCATCAGGTATTGAAGTTGCAAGTCCAATACTTACCATTGATCAGTTTCTTGATATCTGCCCTAAAATGTTTAATTTTATTGAAAAATATGGTGTCACAACAGATAGCTGTGGATTTCATATCTCAATTAGTCTAAAGAACGTTCCAAACTTATCAAAAACATTAGATGTTGTCAAGATGGCATTATTCTTAGATGAGGAATATATCTATAAATTCTTTAAGAAGCGTCGTGATAATGATTATGCACGGTCAGCACACAAATCTATTAAGGTTGGACTAACCAAAGAAGATATTGAAGAGTTCATAAGAGATAATATAGACGTGACAAAACTAAGAAAAGCAATTCCAAATACACACTTTGAAGCAATTAACATAGAACATTTAAATGCTTCACCTAATAAGCAGTATATTGAATTTAGATATATTGGTAGCGGTGATTATCACAAAAAGTGGAACCCTATTAAGAAAATAGTAGCTCATTATATATGGGCTTTGTGTATTGGCAGTGATCCAGAATTTAAGAAAAAGGAATATATGTTGAAACTTAATAGATTGATGTTAAAATTTGACCTATTTACAAAATTGAAGAGGCTTGATACTTTAGAAAAAGAAAATAAACAAGATACCCCAGAGTATAATTTCATATTGAACCAAGTTAAAAAGATTGTTAGCATGGGGATCAATGCTAATGATATTAGTAAAGTAATGGAGGAAAACAATGCCAAAGTGTAGTAAATGTTATAGTATTCTACCACCACAATTTTTTGACGAGATGCCAAATGGTGATAAGTTATGTAAATTTTGTATTGACAATATAAAACAAATAGAGTATGGCAATAACAAAATTGCTACTAAGGAAGAAATCATAAAAGAATATGAAATATTTCTTAAAATGATATTGGAAAAGAATGAAATTATCAAGAATGCTGTAAAAGGTGATTTTACAAATATCCCAGAAAAATTGCTTTAATATATGGCCATCCTACTAAATGCTGATTATTCTCCTCTTGGTTTAATCAGCCTAAAGAAGGCATTAAAACTAATATCAAAAGGCAAAGTTGAAGTAGTAAAGGCAACCGATAAGATTATCAATACAGTAAAAAAGAGATTTGTTGTTCCTCTTGTTCTTAGATTGATAAAACTTGTAAGGTTGTTATATGGAAAGAGAGTGCCTTTCTCAAAACGAAACTTATCAATTTTATATAATAATACGTGTGCCTATTGTGGAAAAAGAGGCGGTGATATGACAATAGATCATATTATACCCAAGTCAAGAGGTGGGAAGACTGATTTCTCCAATGTAGTTTTATCATGCATGAAATGTAATAAAATTAAGGGAAACAGATTACCACATGAAGCTAATATGACATTCAAATATAGGGTTGTTACGCCCACCATCAATGAGTTCTTTCAGATTCAAATAAAAAATCTTGGAATTTACAATACCTTAAAAGAATTGGGGATTATATAAAATGTTGCAGCCTATAAAGAAACCAGGGAAGGTTGCCATGATGTCTTATTGTGGTGATCTACAGGGAGTTGGAACGATAAGAATTATTTATCCAACACTATTATTAAATCATCTTAGAATTCCGGGCTATCAATTTCAGGCAAGTTATGGTATTCATTACATAAATGATCCAATGTTCTATAAGAATTTTACTTTCGTTCAGTTTCAGCGTGCTGCTACAGATCCACACCTTGAAATGGTGCGACATTTCAAGAAAGTGATTAGAAATAGCACAAAAACACCAGTAATATATGAGATAGATGATCTATTGTTTGATATTCCAGAATGGAATTATGCAAGTTCATTCTATGCCAAATATAGAAAAACAATAGAATCTATCATGAGTGAAGTTGATGGTATTATAGTTTCAACGGAATTTTTGAAAGAACAGTATAGTAAATTCAACGTAAAGGTAGCTGTTATACCAAATCATCTACCAAAATTTGTTTGGGGTGATATTGTTCCTCAACATACTATTGAGAAAAAAGGTAAGGTTAGGATTGTATGGGCTGGATCAGAGAATCATTTTGCTAACAAGAATCTCATAGATAAAGGAATACGAGGTGGTGATTTTGGACCTGGACTAATTCATTTTATCAAATTAACGGTAGATCAGTATGATTGGATTATTTGTGGTGGATATCCTGATGAGCTATCTCATTTGAAGAATAATGGTATAAAATACTATGGATGGCGTAACATTTTTGAATATCCATCTTTTATTAAATCATTACAACCTGATATAATGATAGCTCCTCTACAGAATAATGATTTTAATAGGGCAAAATCCAATCTCAAGATGCTTGAAGCCGTTGCTGTTGGTGCTGCTGGGATCTATAGCAACGTGGAACCTTACAAGGGAGCTATGATGCTCGCAAATACAGATGAAGAGATGGTTGAAATGATCTATCAGGCAGCTAAAGATATTGATTTGCGAAGAAAGATATTTGAGCATGATTTACAAGTTGTTGATGAAGTGTTATACTGGGAAAAAAAATGAGAATTTACAGAAGTATATAGAAACATATTTGAGATTTTTTAATAGGTGCCTTGATGTTGACAGTTGAAGATGTATATATAATGTTTAGGAGAGCACAGGCCCGAGCCTACAATAGGCCTTATCGTTTACCTAAAGACTTTAATCAATGGTTGGCTCGATCTAAGAGTAATATTCGAGAAAATCTTGAAACTATAACTAAATTTTTCAACACGAAGTGGCAAAATATAAATCCAGAAGACTATTTTTCCATTGGATTTTCATTGTGGAAAAAGTTTAGTTATCATCAATTCTTAAATCCTCTTATTATTAGGGCCTACGTCGAACGAGATAAACTTAAAAAGAGAACAACTATAGGATGTAAAGCTGATATACTACGAAGTTTGAAATTCATCAAGAATACTTATGGTGATATATCATTGAAGGAATATTCAAATATATGGGATGGTAAAATAAGACAACCGGTTACTGATTTTCTGAAGAATAAAATAGGTAAGTATATTATTGCCTATATGATAAACAAGAAATATCTCATACTTGAAGATAATGAAAGAGGGTTGTTATCTATTATTGTAAATAATTATCGTAACATATTATCAGAAATGGAAGATATTATGGAAAAAATTGATGAGACCATAAAACATAGTGGTAAAAAACTATGGAAGGATGATGAAACAACAAGTGAGGGGGTGAGTGCTAAGGAATTTTTGAAGTCAAATGAGTATCCACAGGTAATTAAAGAGAAATACAAATTGGAAAATTTGAATGAAGATGTTAAGATTGATAGGTGATATTGTTCAGCTGGAAGATGATGAAGCTCTAATCTACTTTCCTTCTATCGACAAAACCGCAAAGATAAATGTAAAAGATTATCCAGAACTTGAACAGTATATTATACCGGGAATAAGAATTGTATATGAAGAGAAAAAAATTGAAAATACCGATATTAGAATGGATGAAAAAAGAAAAAATAAAACTAATTGAAAGTAAGGAGGAAAATAACAATGTCTAAATGGATTAACAAAGATCTTTTTAAGAATTACGTCGAAGAGAAGGAGAAGGAAGAGGAGCGCACTACTACACGGCGAATTGATAGGGTGTGGCCTACTCCTGAAGTCGGAACAGTAGATAAACCCAAGGTGTATGAGGGTAGGTTCCTTCCTGATCCCAAGGGTAATTTTACTAAGAAGTATTTTTATCATGGTTTTAAGGTAGGTGATAAATTTTACAATTTCCTGTGTGAGAAAACTTATGATATGAGTAATTTCTGCCCATTCTGCACGGCTACTCAGAAGCTATATATGGGTAATGATAACGACAAAAAGGCTGCCTATAACTACAAGCGTAAGGTTAGGAATGTAGTTAATTGGTATATTGTGAAAGATCCTCGTGATGCTGAAAGGAGGGATGAGGATAAGCTTGAGGGTAAGGTTAGGATTTATGAGTTTCCCGACAAGATTGATTCAAAGATCAAGGCTGAAATTACTGATAGGCAGAATGGTCTTGGAGCTGCTATCTTTGATCCGGGTCCCGATGGTTTTAACTTTATTTTGAAGGCTAAGTCAACTAAGAAGGATGCTTATGGTAAGGTATGGCCGGACTATGCTGATAGCACTTTTGCACGTAAGTCCTATCCGCTTGGAAAGACTGATGAAGAAATCAATAAAATCATGAAGTCAACTTATGATCTTGATGAACATATCAATAGGATGCGTATTTCCGATGAAGATATGATGAAGATTCTCAAGACTGAAATGCTGTGGGAGCTTGTTGAAGAAGAATGGAACAAGTATAAATCCAAGACTCCCAGGAAGGTAGCTGTTGAGGCAAAGCAGGAATCTGAAGATGATGTGCCTTGGGAAGTAGCAGATAGTAATGGGAACAATCAACCCGAAGAGGATTCTAATGAAGATGATTTGGATGAACTCCTCAAGGAAATTGATAGTATGAAGTAACAATATAGGCCCAGAGTCTAGAGCTCTGGGCCTATCTATTTTCATTTTTTTCAGCTCATTGAACGAAACATTAAAATTTTTTAATCCATCTCTGTTAAAATCCCCGATTTTTCAACGCTTTTACGTTGGTACGCTTTTTGAATATATAATAAGGCAAATAAAATCGGAGGTGTGATACCATGAAGAAAATTAAGACAATCCTAACAACAGTAATTGGAGTAACCTTAATAACCGCTGGATTTGCAGGTGCTGAAGTATCTCTCGCTAACAATCTCCAAACATTTCCATATTTTCATTTCGGTTCTTTGATCGTAGCTGGAATCATTATTAGTGGGTTAAAATTCAAATTCGATAAAATGTCTCATGGAGAAGCTATTTGTTCCTTTGCTCTTTATGCTCTGTTAATTAGTCTCTTTACAGAACCAGTTGTTATGACTATCAAAAATCTCATTGGATGATGATATGTTAATAGTATCGTATAAAATAGACCGAGACGAAAAGAAGAGTTTCTATCAAAAATACAGTAAAGTTCTAACTATAAGTGCCTGGGGAATTGTAATAGTTACTCTTACAGTTAGTATGGCTCTGATTGGCTTATGGCTGGATGGTTTATTCAAAACTCAACCTTACTTTATGGTGGGATTACTGATTCTGGCAAATATTACAACATTATATCGACTCTACTTAGAATCTAAAAGAAATAAAATTATTCCCCTGTATATTATATATAAATAAATAATAATATACAGGGGAATGTTTATGCGTTTATCACAATACCTATCTGAAAGCAGAAGCGTAGAAATATCTTATGATGAAGCATTAAAATTCTTTATACAAAATTTTGTGGATGAGAGCACTATTCTATATAGAGGAATATATCGGGAAACAGACACACATGGCATCTATATTGTAGACCCATCAAAACACACTCGTGTTTCAAAAGATCTCGTAAATAACTATTATACATTACTTATCGATAATTTGCCTTCTTGGAAAGAATATCCAAAGAGAAGTAAATCAGTAATATGCACAACATGTTTTAATACAGCATGTATCTTTGGTTCACCATATTTTGTGATTCCAGAAAAACATGCTAAACTTGGCATATGTAGAGATAGTGATTTTTGGCTCAGCTTTCCAAAATTGGGTGGTTCTATCAAACATCTAAACACTTTTCTAAACTTACTCTTCAACTTACATGAAGAAATGTTTGAAAAACCGGAAAATTATAAGGAAATTATATATAATCTTAATACTTTTGATGAAAATGTTAAACAAATATCAGAATATAAGTTAGAAACGTTGAAAATACCATTCTTATATGAGTTTGCTAAAAAGTTTATAGATGAAACTTTAGTTAAGGGAAAGAAAGCCATTGATGTATTAAATAATGTATTAAATCCAAAAGATAATGGATTTTCCCTGAAAACTTATGATAATTTAAGAATTACGAGAGTTGTGGAGATTTGGACAGATAGTAGATCATTGGTTGTTTCACCTAATATATTTGAAGAATTATATGGAGATATGGTAAAATGAGACTAAATCAGTATTTGCTTAAACAGATTGATAAATTATCACGTAGAAGAAGCAAAGAAATAATTGATATGGATGAAATGCGTATGTTCTTTCACAAAAATTATGTTGAAAAAGATACATTGATATATCGTGGGATTGAAGATGTCTCTGATAGAGCTGTTTATTTTGTTAAACCAAAAGAACATACGAGAGTATCTAGAAATACCGCTAATTACTATACTTTACTAATTGACAATTCTCCGAGATGGTCAAAATATCCAAAAAGAAGTAAATCTATTATTTGTTCTACATCTCGTGAAACTGCAGGTCTCTATGGTAAAGTATTTGTAGTTATTCCAAAGAAAGGATCAAGTATAGGAATATGTCCTGATAATGACATTTGGGCATCATTTTCAAAAATTGATCTTGAGAATTTTGGATATGTATTAAATGATATCTTTAATAATACACCAAATTGTATTAAAAATCCCAATACAATCCATGAGTTGTTAAAGAATTTTGAAATTTTTGATAATTACATTAAAAGCATTAGTAATAATTGGAGTGAATTAGATAAATTTATAAAGATAGATAAAACTATAAACTCCAATTTTGTATCTAGTTTAATCGATGCAATCCTTGATGAAAATATGAAAACTATTGATTTTATTGAAGATACATTAGATCCTGAAAAAAATGGTTTTGGATTGTCTAAAGCTGGGTCATTTAGAATACATGGAGATTACGAAGTTTGGACTGATGGAGAATCAATGTTAATTCCATTAGCCCTATATAAAAGATTTGTGTATTATGACATATGAAATTTTATCAATATCTTATAGAATCGAGAAGTAATGTTATTGATGAGAAACAAGCAATAGATTTTCTCGAAAAAAATTATGAAGTGAATGATACAAAAATTTATAGGGGAAATAATGCTCTTTCCTATGATAAAATTTATATCATTGATCCTAAAAATTTTAATAGGAAATCTAAAAATACCGCTAATTACTATACTTTACTAATTGACAATTCTCCGAGATGGTCAAAATATCCAAAAAGAAGTAAATCTATTATTTGTTCAACAGACTATCATGATTCAGGATTCTATGGTAAGGTTTTTTTAGTCATTCCAGAGATAGGGTCAAAAATTGGTATTTGTCCCAAAAGTGATATATGGGATAGTTTCGTCAATATTAGGGACTTAAATAAATTTAATAATATGCTAGGTAGATTGTTTGAATTAGACAAACGCATGAATCAATTACCAAAAACCCATACACAATTATTGAGAAATTTCAAGATATTAGATGATATATTTGCTGAGCAAGACAATCTTGTTTCATTTCTTTCTATAAAAATCAGTAGATATATAATGTCATTAGATTTCATCGAGACTTTTAGTGCATATGTACAGAATCTTAAACTAACAACACTTGAAGCTCTTGAAAAGATACTCGACCCAAATATCAATGGATTTGAGATTGCTACTGCTGGAAATTTTAATGTTGATGACTGCCGTGAAGTTTGGACTGATGGAGTCTCAATTCTTATGTCAAGAGAAATGTTCAATAAGTTGATGAGGTAATAAAAATGAGACTAAAAAACTATCTATTAGAAGATGGACGAAGCCAATCAATAAATAAAGAAAAGGCATTGAAAATGTTGAGTAGTAGTAGTTACAAATTCTCACTTAAAGGAACGCCTATGTATCGTGGCTTACCATCCTATAAGGGAGATTTTCTAATTGTTTCGCCAGCCAATTTTGAACGTGTATCACGCAATACAGATAATTATTATACTCTCTTAATGGATAATCTTCCCCAGTGGAGAAAATATCCTAAAAGATCGAAAAGTATTATTTGTTCTACATCTTATGAAATTGCACAAGAGTATAGTGGTGAAGAAAATAGTTTATATGTAGTCATACCCAAAGTAGGGTCAAAGATAGGCGTATGTTCTGATGCTGATATTTGGAATAGTTTTGCTGCATTTGATAGTCTTATCTCGTTTAATAACATAATAAATCACTTATTAAAATTGGCAGATAAGTATATTACATATATTGACGACATTTATGATTTGCGTGATCTTTTCATGCATTATGATGATGTTGTTAATGAGTTACATGGGATGTATGAAGAATTAGAGCCCGAAGAACTTAATAATACTAATATATCTGATTTTATTCTGAATTATATGGAAGATTATTTACTTTTTAGTCGTGAAATATATAAAAGCAGTTGTGAATACGAAACACTTTCAAAATTATGTAAGCATTATAGTAAAGGTGGTAAAACATTAGACTTTTTCGCTGAATTACTGGATCCAGATGAAAATGGATTTGAACTTGAAATAGCTGGTAATCATAA
>Ga0179952_1069397_pt1 | contig 9743 bp, 9 predicted proteins | sample AD_JPNMR1_sludge_FD_135928 | JGI IMG/M metagenome (GOLD analysis project Ga0179952, IMG submission 135928) | Metatranscriptome of active sludge microbial communities of municipal wastewater-treating anaerobic digesters from Japan -... | ecosystem: Engineered > Bioreactor > Anaerobic > Digestate...
ATGTATAGAACACTTAAGTATAACAGACTGCTTTATACACATTAAGTTTTTTGTTTATGAAGCAGTTTTTGGTATTGTATATTTAAGTGTTTAATAAACATTAAAAGCAAAACCTTTGATTAGAATAATAAAGAGTGGGAAAGACCCACTCTTTCATATTATAAGCTCATTGAAAAGGTGTCTTGTAAATAATAATAACAGACACCTTTTACAATGTGTTGAAAATGGAGGAAATAATATGTCAAAAAAGAAAATTGAAAACCAGGTTGAAGAGCTTGTGCTGCCAATACTTGAAGAAAGAGCTTTTGATTTGGTTGATGTGGAATATGTAAAGGAAGGTAAGAATTGGTTTTTGAGAGTATATATAGATAAACCTGGCGGAATAAATATTGATGATTGCGAGGATGTAAGTCAAAAGCTCAGTGAAGAACTGGATAGGGTTGATCCTATAAAACAGAGCTATATATTGGAGGTTTCGTCTCCAGGTTTAGATAGACCTTTAAAAAGGGATAAAGACTATGAAAGATATAAAGGAGCTCTAGTAGAGGTAAAGCTTTTTAAGGCTATAGACGGTAAGAAAGTTTTTGAAGGAGAATTGTTAGGATTAATAGATAACAGGATCACAATAAAGCAGAGCAATGATCAAATTTTATCTTTTAATAAAGAAGAGGTAGCTACTACAAAAAGGATAATTAAGTTTTAATCTCAAGGGAGGTTGTTGTCAAGGATGAGTGCAGAACTAATTCATGCTTTAGAACAGTTGGAAAAAGAGAAGGGTATAAATAAAAAGTTTTTGATAGATGCAATTGAAGCGGCTTTATTGTCTGCTTATAAAAAGAACTTTGGATCAGGACAGAATGTTAGAATAAATATAGATCACGATACGGGCGAAGTTAAAGTATTTGCTCTTAAAAAGGTTACTGCTGTTCCTCAAAATGAGAAAACGGAAATTTCCATTGAAGCTGCAAGGAAAGTAAATGCCAGAGCTCAGGAAAATGATATTATCGAGATCGAAGTAACACCGAGAAAATTCGGAAGAATTGCTGCACAAGCTGCGAAACAAGTTGTTGTACAAAGAATTAAAGAGGCTGAAAGAAACCTGATTTTTGAGGAATTTTATAATAAAGAAGGCGACATCGTAAGTGGTTTGATTCAAAGATACGACAAAAAGAACATCATAATTGACCTGGGAAAAGCAGAAGCTATATTGCTGTCAACTGAACAGATTCCCAGTGAGGAATATAATTTTAATGAAAGAATAAAAACTTATGTGATTGAAGTTAAAAGAACCACTAAAGGACCTCAAATATTTGTATCAAGAACTCATCCTGGACTTGTAAAGAGACTATTTGAACTGGAAGTTCCGGAAATTCACGATGGTATAGTAGAAATAAAGGCAATATCCAGAGAACCAGGTTCCAGAACCAAAATTGCCGTGTTTTCTAAGGATGAAAATGTTGATCCTGTTGGAGCATGTGTCGGTCATAAAGGAACGAGGGTACAAGCAGTTGTAGATGAGCTTAAGGGAGAAAAAATAGATATTATAAAATGGAGTATGAATCCTGCAGAATTTATATCAAGCAGTTTAAGTCCGGCTAGAGTATTGAGAGTCGATATAAATGAAGAAGAAAAAAGTGCAAGAGTTATAGTTCCTGATTATCAATTATCTCTTGCAATAGGAAAAGAAGGTCAAAATGCACGGTTGTCCGCGAAATTAACAGGCTGGAAAATTGACATAAAAAGTGAATCACAGTTAAGGTCAGAGATAGAGAATCATTTTTTTAGTACCAGCTTAAGTAATAATTATACTCAAGAGTTTGACGTACAGAATGAAGAATAGAAGGCAAAGAAAAAATAAGCACATTTAAGACATGGAGGTTTAATATGAAACAGAAAAAAGTACCCATGCGTATGTGTATCGGTTGTAAGAGTGTAAAACCCAAAAAAGAGCTGATAAGAGTTGTAAAAAACAAAGAAAATGAAATCTTCATAGATTTTACCGGAAAGAAAAATGGCAGAGGTGCTTATTTTTGCAATAACATCGCTTGTTTGGAAAGCGCAATTAAATCAAAAAGATTAGAAAAGGTTTTTGGAGATGTTGTCGGGCCTGAAATATATGATATGTTAAGAAAACAAATGGAGGAGAATAATGAGCTCTAAAATTTATGGTTTAATAGGTTTGGCAACAAAAGCGGGAAAAATAGTATCTGGAGAGGAAGGGTGTGAAAAAGCCTTAAAAAGAGGTAGTGTCAAGTTAGTGTTGGTGGCTCAGGATGCTTCGGACAATACAAAAAATAGTTTTTTAAACATGTGCAAATATAGAGGAGTTGATTTAAGGATCTTCGGAGAAAAGGATTTGTTAGGCAAATATGCCGGGAAAGCTATGAGAGCTGTTGTAGGAATTCTGGATGAGAATTTCGCCAGGCAACTCATAAGACTAATAGATAACCAAAATTCAGGAACTGGGGGTGTTTAAACTTTGGAAAAAGTTAGAATATATGAACTTGCTAAGGAACTAAATACAACAAGTAAAAGGTTGATAGAAAAATTAGCAGAGATTGACATAAACGTAAAAAATCATATGAGTTATTTGGAAGGACATGAAATTGAAGCGCTATATAAACATATAGGCGTTATTTCCCATGATGGAGAAAAAAAGGGTGACGAGCAAAAAAACGTCTCTTCATTCACACCCCAAATAAAAACCGAGCAAAAAAGAAGTGACAAAAAAGATACGCCAAGAATAATAAGAACAACGGAAATTACAAGTCATCCATCTCCAAGTGATGGACAAAAAGAGAATAATGAAGCATTTAAAAGGAATGACAATAAATATAAAGATCATGATAGAAAGAAAAATAACAGCCATCAAGGGGCTAAAAATAAAAATGATTATAAAGCCGGTAAAAAGTATGGCGGAATTAAAGTTAGTGTGGCTAGTTCCGGTTTACGTGCAGGCTTAGTAAGGGAAACTGATTCTATGATACACCAATTATTAACTAAAAAACCAACTGTTGTCAAGAAAGAAGAAGATATAAAGCAAATCCAGGATAAGGATAATAAAGATTTGTCAGGTAGCAAAGAGAGTCAAGTTGTTGCAGCAGAAGTAAATCCTAATACTAAACCAAATGTTATATCCGAGCAAAAAACAGAAACTAAAACTGATATCAAAACTGAATTTAAAAATAAAGAAAAGCATGAAAAAACAGATACAAAACCTAAAAAAGATAGTGTTGTAAAAGAAAACAAAGTTGATGTTAAAACTGAAGTTAACAATGAAGCTAAAACTGAAATTAAAGCTGATGTTAAGACAGAAGTGAAAGCTAAAGAGGAAAGAAAAGCGGAAGCAAAAGCTGAAATTAAATACGAAGCTAAAGATGAGATAAAAGATGAAATCAAAAATAAAGCTGAACTCAAAAGTGAAAGCAAGCCTGCTGATAAACAGAAATCTGAAGCAGAGGTAAAAAGTATTAACACAGAGGTTGAAGTAAAAAATATTCAGACTGAAGAACCTGTAGTAAGCAAAGTAAAAGTAAGTGAGGTAAAACCTGAAGAAAATGAAAGAGGTCAAGAAGCTGAAGTTTTAATAAAAACGGATAATGTTAAACTTGATTCTGGGAGCGATATTCGAAATATGCCGAAGGATGATAAGAATAAAGCAAGACATGATGATAAAAATATTAGCCACCAAGACAGCAACATGCAAAGCGTTAGCTCTAAAAAGAAAACAGGATATAATAAAAATATCAATACCGGGAATGAAATAAAGAGCGTAAAGACCATTATAATGGCTGAAATCGAAGAAGAAGAAGAACGTATAGAAGGCAAACGCGATTATCAGAATAAGGATTATGATAAAAATATTAAGCGTGAGCAAAAAAGAGATGTTCCAAAAACAAAAAATGCTTCTATAAAGAGAAAGAAACTCAAAGCTCATAATATAAATTTAGATACAACTGTAGGTGTATCCAAAATTTTGCAGGAAGATGAGCTGTTTATTGATGATTTACTGGAAACAACAAAAAGTGTAACAAGGAAAGCAAAAAAATCATCAAAAGTTAAAAAAGAAAAGAATAATGTAAATAATAATACTGAAGAAACAAAAACAGCTATTGAAAATGCAGACATAATTACCATAAAAATCGGCGATACCATAACTGTTAAGGAATTAGCAGAAAAGCTGAAAAAGACAGCAGCAGATGTTATTAAGAAATTAATGCTGATGGGAACAATGGTTACTGTAAATCAAGAAATTGATTTTGATACTGCTGCAATTGTAGCTGATGAATATGGAGTGAAAGTAGAAAAAGAAGAAGTAATTAATGAAGAAGATATATTGTTTGATGAAGAGGAAGATGATGTAACTAAATTAGTACCGAGACCTCCTGTTGTAGTTGTAATGGGGCATGTTGACCACGGAAAGACTTCACTTCTTGATGCAATAAGAAAAACAAATGTTATTGAAAGTGAAGAAGGTGGAATTACTCAACATATAGGTGCTTATACTGTCAAGATTAATGACAGAAATATTACGTTCCTTGATACTCCGGGACATGAAGCTTTCACTGCCATGAGAGCAAGAGGAGCCCAGGTAACAGATATTGCTGTACTTGTAGTAGCAGCAGATGATGGTGTAATGCCACAAACCGTTGAAGCTATAAATCACGCAAAAGCAGCCGGGGTCACAATAATGGTTGCAATTAATAAAGTAGATAAACCAACTGCTAATCCAGAAAGGGTTAAACAGCAATTAACCGAGTATGGACTTGTTCCTGAAGAGTGGGGCGGAAATGTTACTATGGTACCAGTGTCTGCCAAAAAGCGTGAAAATATAGATTTACTTCTTGAAATGATACTGCTTACCGCTGATATTATGGAACTTAAAGCAAATCCTGACAGACTGGCTAAAGGTACAGTTATTGAAGCAAAGCTTGACAGAAATAAGGGACCTATTGCCACTCTTCTGGTACAGAACGGAACTTTACATGTAGGAGATGCTATTTTATCAGGAACTATTTTTGGAAGAATAAGAGCAATGACAGATGATAAAGGCCAAAATATAAAAGCCGCCGGACCGTCTACTCCTGTGGAAGTACTTGGATTACCTGAAGTTCCAGAAAGTGGAGAAGCCTTTTATGTAGTGAAAGACGAAAAACTTGCAAAATCTCTTGCTGAGAAGAGAAAACAACAGCAAAGAGAGGAACATTTGAAATCAACTTCAAAAGTTTCTCTTGAAGATTTGTTTAATCAAATTCAGGAAGGTAAGATTAAAGAACTGAATGTAATAGTTAAAGCTGATGTTCAAGGATCAGTTGAAGCTATGAAACAATCCTTGGAGAAATTAAGTAATGATGAAGTAAAAATAAATATAATTCACGGTGGAGTAGGAGCAGTAACAGAAACTGATGTAAAACTTGCAGAAGTATCTAATGCAATTATTGTTGGTTTCAATGTAAGACCGGCTCCAAATGTAAAAGAAGTTGCTGAAGAAGCAGGGGTAGATATTAAACTTTACAGAGTAATTTATGATGCAATTAATGATATAGAAGCAGCTATAAAAGGTATGCTGGAGCCTACATTAAAAGAAGTGATATTAGGACATGCGGAAATAAGACAAATTTACAGAGCTTCCGGAATAGGTACTATTGGTGGTGCTTATGTGCTGGATGGAAAAATTAACAGAAATTCAAGTGTAAGGGTATTAAGAGACAATATAGTTATTCATGAAGGTAAGTTAGCATCGCTAAGAAGGTTCAAGGACGATGTCAGAGAAGTTGCACAAGGCTACGAATGTGGTCTTGTTATCGAGAAGTTCAATGATATAAAAGAAGGTGACATCATTGAAGCTTATGCAATGGAAGAAGTAAATAAGGAGTGAGATCTATGGTAGACAGAATAGTACGGATATCTGAAGAAATAAAAAGAGAAGTAGGTAACATAATTCAGGGTGAACTAAAAGATCCCAGGTTACCGGAATTTACCAGTGTAACATCAGTCCAAGTATCACGTGACTTAAGGTATGCAAAGGTTTACGTAAGTATACTTGGCTCTGAAAAAGAAAAGGTAGCCGCTTTGCAAGGATTAAAAAGCGCAGCAGGTTTTATCAGGCATGAAATAGGCAAGAGAATAAAATTAAGATATACTCCGGAATTTCAATTTGAGCTTGATAATTCTATTGAGCATGGTGTTTATATTAATAAGTTAATCAACGAAGTTGTAAAGGATGATAAGGGCGATAATAATTTAATTGATGAAAATGAAGAGGATGATTAACATTATATGGGGACATCCCTCCTCCGAGCAAGGGGGACATTCCTCAACTTAAAAGGAATACTACAATTCAGCAAGATATGTCCCCTAACTTTAGACTGGGGACATTCTTCAACTTTAATCAAAAGGGGACATTCCCCAATGCAAAGGAATACTAGTAACTCGAGAGGGGTGTGTCCCCAAAAACAAAAAGGGACATTCCTCAACTTAGAAGGAATACCTGTAATTCAAAGAGGTGTGTCCCTTTACCTTAGAAGGAGGCTGCCGTGATACCTCAAAATATTATAAATAAATTAAAAGAATCAAAAAACATAATAATACTTCCCCATATCTCAGCTGATGGTGATGCCTTAGGATCGAGCTTAGCACTTGCTCTTGCATTAAAAAAAACAGCCAAGAATGTCAGGGTTTATTTTGAAGAAGAAATTCCTCACCTTTTTACATTTCTTCCCGGTAGAGAAATAGCAACTAAATATTCAAATCCTGACAATAATCCTTCAGAAATACCAGGAGGAGAAACTGTTGTAGCCTTGGATACTGGAGACTTGGAAAGACTAGGTAAGAGAGTGGAGATTTTTAACAATTCGAGTAATAAAATTAATATTGATCACCATCCTACAAATACTCATTTTGCAGAAATAAATTATGTTAACCCTAAAGCAGCAGCTACATGTGAGATAGTATACGAGTTGATAAAAGAGCTGGGAATAGGGCTGGACAATGATATTGCTTTATGTTTATATACTGGGATTTTGACAGATACAGGTGGATTTAAGTATAGCAATACAACTTCCATGACCCATTCAATTGTTTCTGAGTTGCTAAATTATCAAATTGATGTCCCTACCATTAGTTACAGGCTTTTTGATGCTGTTTCGGAAGAAAAATTAAAATTAATCGGAAAAGCAATTAATTCACTTGAATTATTTGAAGATGGTAAATTAGCGTTAATAACTATTACAAGAAATATGCTTGCAGAAACCGGGGCTCTTGATGAAGATACCGAAGGTATAATAAACTACGCTCGCAATATAAACGGGGTAGAAGTTGCAGCCCTTTTTAAAGAAAATGCAGAGCTTGGGACAAAAGTCAGTTTGAGATCCAAATCCTATGCAAATGTAGCAGAAGTTGCTTTAAAGCATAGCGGAGGTGGACATAAAAATGCTGCAGGTTGTACTATAAATGAAAATCCTGAAGAAGCAAAAAAAATAATTATTAATGACTTGATAAAAATAATTAACAGTCATAAAACTAATTGCTGAGAGGAGTGCTTAATCAGCATAAATGAATGGTTTTTTAAATGTTTTGAAACCTCCTGGTATGACATCATTTGATGTAGTAGCATATTTAAGGAAGCTATTAAATACCGGGAAAAAAATAGGACATGCCGGTACACTTGACCCGGGAGCAGCGGGTGTTTTGCCTATTTGTATAGGTAATGCTACAAAAGTTATAGATTACATCATGGATATGAAAAAAACTTACAGGGCTGAATTAACACTGGGAGTATCTACAGATACTCAAGATTCTTTTGGTAATATAATAGAAAAAAGGAATATAAATTTTGACAGTATTTCTGTTGGAAACATAAGCAAAGTTATAAATAGATTTATAGGTCAGATAGAGCAAATACCACCAATGTATTCTGCTATAAGAATCAATGGAAGAAGACTGTACGAATTGGCAAGAGAAGGTAAGATCGTAGAGAGAAAACCGAGGAAAGTGTATATTTATTCTATTGATGTTATATATATTGATAAAAATAAAATTTTGTTTGATGTAGTTTGTTCTAAGGGTACATATGTAAGGACTCTATGTTCGGATATAGGTGATGCTTTAGGATGCGGTGGTTATATGTCATTTCTTATCCGAAAAAAAACGGGAATATTTGAAATGGATAACTCCTATACATTGGAACAGATTGCTGAAGCAGCAAAAAATGGTATGATAAGTGAATTAATAATTCCAATAAAAGAAGCATTCAAAGATTATAACAGTTTTTACCTAAATGCAAAAAATGAAAAAAAATTTAAGAATGGAAATTACATTGATTATGACATACATCATAACAGTCTTGATTTCAATGAAAATTTAGATCCTGATATTGATTTGAATACAGACTATAACCATAATAAAAACAGGTTTTCCAGAGCAGGAGCAATAGTGAAAGTTTTTGATAGTAAAGATCAATTTATAGGATTAGGAGAAGTCATCCAAAAAGATGATAAGTATTTCATTAAACCAAAAAAAATGCTTAATTAACATATCGCTAACAATGTTTACTTTAAGAAACTGAGGAGATTTATATGAAGACTATAAGAAGCAACAATGATATATCATCATTCCATCGTACAGGAGTAGGACTTGGTAATTTTGACGGACTTCACATAGGCCATATGGCATTAATAAATATTTTAATAAGTGAAAGCAAGCTTAACGGTTTACAATCAATAGTTTATACCTTTACCAGTCACCCAGATAATATTATAAATAAAAATAAACGTACTCCTTCACTAATGACCCTTGAAAAAAAAGAGCAAATTCTTGGGCAACTCCCCTTAGATTATTTATATCTTGAAGAATTCAACGAAAACTTCGCTAAAATGAAACCTGTGGATTTTGTTAAGAATATCTTGGTGGATAAACTTAAAATAAAGCTTGCAGTAGCAGGATTTGATTACACTTTTGGATATAAAGGTGAAGGAAATACCAATTTATTAAAAAAGCTGGGTGAGCAATATGGTTTTAAAACTATTATAGTACCACCTATTAAAATAAATGATGAAATAATAAGCAGTACAAGCATAAGAGAATATATTTCAAAAGGAAAGATGGAAGAAGCATTTTACATGCTTGGAAGGCCTTATTCCATAACCGGTATAGTTGAGACCGGTTACAAACTGGGAAGCAAGTTAGGGTTTCCAACAGCTAATATAACTCCGGCTCCATACCTCCTATTGCCTTCTTTTGGAGTGTATCTTACCAGGACACTCATAGACGGAAAATTATACAATAGTATAACAAACATAGGAATAAAACCTACATTGGAACTTTCAGATCCGAAAGTTTGTATAGAAACCCATATTTTAAATTTTAGTGATAATATCTATAACAAGTTAATCGAGATATACTTTTTTTTCAAAATTGAGGGATGAAATCAAGTTTAAGGATAAAGATGAACTGGCAAATCAAGTAAAGTCCGATATAGTAAATGCAACTTCACTGTTTTCAAAACATGTGGTTTAGAGATATGTAATAAATAAGAAATATTTGCCAGAGGTTGTTGTTATGATGTTCAAAACCTCTGGCTAGACAAGGGGACGGTTCTTCTGTCTCATCAAGAAATGAGACAGAAGAACCGTCAGACTGTGCTAAAATAGCAAGTTATGCCATATAGTTGTTGCTATATTCCTGCACAATCTATACATTTTACATCCCAATAATTGTTAATATGGAGCTTTAAGAGATTGAAA
>Ga0179952_1276208_pt1 | contig 9710 bp, 9 predicted proteins | sample AD_JPNMR1_sludge_FD_135928 | JGI IMG/M metagenome (GOLD analysis project Ga0179952, IMG submission 135928) | Metatranscriptome of active sludge microbial communities of municipal wastewater-treating anaerobic digesters from Japan -... | ecosystem: Engineered > Bioreactor > Anaerobic > Digestate...
ATAAAATGTTAGTGGTCCGAAGTATGAATCAAGACGCATTGCGAAATCTCCCTCACCATAGGCAGGTAGAGAAGAATCTTAGTCCATGTATAATTCTTGTGCATCGAGAAAGGCTGCTGCAGCAGGGAACATCTCTTCAGTTTCTTGTACATCTCTTGGCATATATGTGCCTCCCATGATGTAACCTGATCTCCCAATCCATTAACCACTCGCACCTGCTATATGCACTTTATTATGCTATTTGGTTTGCACTACATCTTTGACTTATGTCCCAATGCTCTTACTAATAAGTGATCCTCTCTGTGAGTAGTAACCATAAACTGTCCCACTCTCTGAATCTGATACTGAGGTCTTCCATAATCTCCATCCCCCGGCCACTAGTTACTATTTCGAGTATATGTCTTTTGTGGCTACTGGGATCCCTCTTGTGGTGGTTGTTCTTACCTCTGTTCTTGTCAACCCAAGTTGCATTGCTAGGACATTCAATTCTTCTGACCTATCTTCATATATAACTGGGAATAGTGCTGGAGTGAGGTTGTCAGGTGATGCTAAGTGAGCATTGTTGAGCACTGCAAATGGTGCTATCTACCAGGCATCATAATTGAGTATAATCAGTGCCCTACCACTAGCGTTGACTGATATCTAGGCAGTTTGATAATCGTAGGTAGTCAATGTCTTTTCAGGTATGATCCTAGGTGTTCTGACTCCTATAACATCAGGGTTAAAAGGGTCTATATGGCTAAGGGCATATTAAATTTCTGCATCTTGGCTTGCAAGATCTGCTAATTGACCAAGCACTACTGGCATCTTCTCCATGGCCATTAGTAGGTCTTCCTGGTCAATATTCAGTGATCTAGGTCCTTCATATCTTGCTCTCAAAGCATTCAACTCCTATTCGAGTTTCTCTATCTTTTCAGTGTATCCCTTAATTGGTCTTTAATCAGTTTAATTGTTAAATCCAATTTAATCTAACTCTGATATTGGCACAAACATAGAGTTCATACCCGATGCAGGGGGTATTTTCTTTCCTATTGCTTCTGCTGCTGCTTTTAAGTGACCTGAATATTTCTGATTACCAATTCCAGCATGGAATGTTGAAGCTTAACCTAATGCTGCTTTATACCCCTCAGATGGGTATTGTTCAACTATTGATACCGCATAAGCTTTATCTGCAGATTTCCAATTAAATCCTAGTTTGCCATTGTGAGCTGTAAGGATCTTAATTTGTTATCTAGCTGTTGGTCTATTTTTAGATTATACTAATTGTGCATAGTGTTGTGAATTAAGGTGCACTAGTACTCCCTTTTCTGCAAATGGCAATAAATGCTGAGGCAAGTCAAGCAGTTGTGCTGCTTTAAATAGGACATAGACTGGCACAGTCATTCCATCTACTTATACAGTGCCTATGCCTTGTACTGCTTTAAGCTCATCCATACTCTTAGCCTTAGCTACTGCATCTGCAGCAGTCTTGGTTATATCTTGCATAATGTGTGATAGTTGTTATTTTTATTTAACCAATCCTAAGATTCCTTACAATATTGTATCCATAGGTGTAATTCTCTATGGCAGTTTAAATTAGAATCTAGGGTCTTTCCTGGACACCTTCTCCTCCATATCAAATATTGATGGATAATCTTGGGCTTGAATGGTGGCATATAACCCTTTCTACCTTATCAGTTATGTAATCCTCTATATGTCATGTCCATATTATTAATCAAAGTAGTGATCATTAGTCATCACTACATCTCTTCCCCAATTGGCTTCCTCCCTAACATTCCTATATTTGGTGGGTAATTAACTTAATATTTCCTAAGTCAGATCTTAGACAGTCTCACTATACTAATACATTGCTCTGAGTGACAGTATTTTGCTTCTCATTAATCCCACCGCAGTTTTTGACTGCTTTGATTTAACAGCATGTTTGGTCCAGCCCATTTTTAGCAATGCATGGTCTATTCTCCTAAATACTGAATAATCTCCTTCTGTACTTCTCAGAACTATCTTAACAAATGTAGCTCCATCTGGTGTTCCTGCATGTTCTACTGTAGTCATGAATCCAAGACTCTTGTAGATGTCTGTTGCTCTCTCAACGTAATTTTTGAGTTCCATTAAGAATGTGATGACATCATCTCCTTCAACAAAGCACCACCAATCACCCTTCTTCATAGCTAATCTCTTGGCCACATATTTTTATAATAGATATTATAAGTAGGTGTTAGTTAATGAAGTTGTCTACTCCCCACTATTCCTAGTTGTCTTTGTCAGTAATATCATCATCTTTGTCTTAATAAAATTATTGTTGAGTGCAACTGCCTCCCAGAATTGACATGCTTTCTCCCCCACTATATGCCTAAACAGCTCCCTTTCTATCTACCATATTTCATCTTTTTATGCTGAATCATAACATGAGACATCTAGACAGACAGCATAATTAAACTACTTTGCTTTCTCCTTGAGTGCTGTAGTAATTGACTCATCATTCATCTTCTTAATGAAGTGAGGGTTTTTATAAACTTACTCCTCTACTGCTTGATAGATTACAGCTGAAAGTGATCTAACTATCTCTTGTCGGGCTGATATCATTCTTGCCCATCCATCAGACATGGTTATCTCCTTCTTAATAAAAGCCTCTGTATTAGTAATAACATCTAGGCCATTCTCCTTAACAAATTCTAACCCTTCTATAATTCTATCTTTGACACTCTTGGTTTTATTAGATTATTTGATTAATTCTATTGCTTTCTCACACAAATCTATTCTATTCATGTAGTCATAACCCACATTTTTAAATTCCTTCTTAATCCTCTTAATGGCAAACTTAACAAATCTCTTAACCTCCCTTGTAACTACAGCTTTTGTTTTAATTGTCCTCTATGTTGCTGCAAATGTCATGTTGTCTACACAATTGCACATAGTTTCTATATGTTTACCTTCTACAATTGGTCCTATCTAAGTATATTTGGAATTGGTAGGGTCACATGCTTATGGCTTGTACTTAAGTAATACTTATCCTTCATCAGCAACTATATTATCAACTGTGCCATGGCATTTAGATGTTATTATCTTTGTGTCTAGCTGGCTATCATAAGTAATCATTGATTGTCTTTCTGGCTTCTTCTGATCCAAATATGTTAACCAATTTTCCATGTCATCAAACTCCTAATTGAGCATCGCTCCTCTAATTCTGATACCATCTTCGTCATAAGTTACTGATTACTATCTCCAAGTAACTAACTATGGTTCCTTAAATCTCTTAACTCTTTCCCTATTAATCTCCTCAAAGTCATTAAATTACCTTTCAGTTTGACTGTATTAACAAACCTCACATTTAACTCCCAATCTTTTCTCATTCTTAATGTGCTGTACAGGCAATTATACACATCTACCACAATGGCAATCCCATGGTACTTGTCTGTTTCCTTACATACAAGTATTTCTACCTGGTTGGTTGCTAGTTATTCCTAGATATGCATGACCATGGTGTGCTAACATAATCAGAGGCTTACCAACATTCTTCATCATTCTCAGATCATAATTTCCTGATGGAGTGTCTGTTGTGTATAAATGTAGATTAATTTTATTCAGTTTAGCAAACAAGGCTAATTATGAGGCTGAGGACCCTGCTTCTCCTATTAGTTCTGCTTGTACACAACCTTTTAGCCATTCTGCCATTATTTCATTTGAGTGGTTTTACATAATGCCAATCCCTTCCCAAGAAGCCATCCATGAAGTGACACATGCTCTCACACAACTAGTGCCATTGTCTCCAGCTCCCACATCGACAAATATCAAATTTTCATCATTTTGGTCTTTTCTAGCTTTCGCTAGTACTGCTGCAATAGGTATGGCTTACTCATTTCCATATGGACACCATTTGTAAGATTATTGGTTGTGTTCTTTAATCTTTGTAGTGCAGTCTACTCTACCAATCCTGGTCTAATAATATTAAGCTGATGCTATATTCCTAATCATAATATCCTTATGTAACTCTAAGCATGATATGGCATCTCTTACTCCATATGACCTATGCTCATCAGTAATTTTATAATCGGTATATTCTGTGTAAAATTTCAGCTTCCTATCCCTATGGACAGCTAGTTTGTAATCTGTGTTATAGACCATGGCTAACGCATCAGCTAGCCCCATCTTGGCTGATTTCTACTACACTATGTATGGGTGCTATTACAAATCTATGTTATTGGCATATATACCATCAAGCTAATTGTCCCAAACTACAGTCTTGATATTCCATGTGCTAAGCCAAGAATATATTATATATTGTGCCACATTCAGTTATGACCCATTATATATAATAGCTTTGTTATCAAAAGCCAACTGCATCGAATTAATTTTCCTTAAGCCTATAGCAGGTTCTGCCTCTAAGTCAAATCCTATTGTTTTAATGTTATTATACAGGCAATCCTACTGTTATAAAATTGCCATCATCTCTTCTATATCATTAACCCCAAAGCATTCATATTCATTCCCTCTGGGTCCTTTCTCAATCCAATGATGTGATTGTTTGCACTATTATGGCATCTCCATTATTTCTGTGGCATCTTCCATATACTCCAGGTCATGCCTATTCTTATATATCATTGGCCTACCATGTCTAATAGATGAAATGATGTCCAATTGGTATGACTTAAGCACTTTCCATCTTGCATTATGCAATTCTCTGACATTCAATTTTTAATCTGGATCAAGGTTAATCAACTACATGTCATTACCATTAACCCTAATAACTAATCTTGACAAATGATTGATGATTATAACATTTGTTGCCTCATGTTTTTATGATCCATACACTCCTATTATAGTAGGAGGATATCTAATATTATTGTCCTTCTTAAATTGGTCCAGTCTAATATTAAATCGTCTCTCCTATTCTTCCCCATATCCTTTAATCAATCTCATCTCAACTTCCTAAGGGGCTCTCACCATTCTTGGCCAGAAATAGGATGCCCAAAATCCTTATGTGAACTTAATGTTAGGTAAATCAGTCATACCTGTGTTCTTGATGTCATGGATTTTTGTGATATCTACTGTCCTGATCACTTAATCCTAGTACTCCCCATATTCCTTAATCCTATTCTTACAGAGTACACCTAATAAGTCAGCTACCGACAGATCCTGATAGTTCCCTATTAATTCATTAACTTAGGTCCCCTACTTAACCTTAATCTGGTGTCTGTAGACATACTTATTAATCAATTTCTAGTAATACCAGATATTGTCAGCAAGTTCATCAATATCTAAACATAATAAAAGGGCCTATTAGCACATGTATATCTACTTTGCCATATTAATATCTTTAATGTATTTCCACCAACACTTTATTATACAACCACTACATTTTGGATTGAGCAATGCCATATCTATTTATGATACTATGCTATAATCACTCCTGGCTTAGCTATCAGTGTAAACTAATGGTATTCTCTAATGTTAATAGGCTGTCTTAATTTTAATTATAGTCTCATCTACAATCCTATCGCATCCAAATGTTTTCCTATCTATATCAGCCATCTTGCCTCCATTTAATTAAGCATTAATAATCACATGCTGCTATTATGGTGTGACTATCTAACCATCAACTATCATGTTTTGGAGATATACATTCCTCCCTATCTTTGTCTCTAACTTTGTGTCAAAAGCTTTCATTTTCTAATATGCTACCATGTTGTTCTACACTCCTTTATTGACAAGTTCATCTCTCACCCCTTACTCAGGTTTGAATATAGCCAATTCCAGCCCATCATTATCTATTCCATACAGTCTCTCTACACATTTCAATCCCCATGATCCTCTTGATTCCATGTCATAAGTCTGCTCTACTTGGTAGGCATCTCTCATTGTCCATAATCTTGCCTAACCCCAAGTACTATCATCTTTGAGTGTGTATTTAAGAGTGACTCTCTTGATCTCAGCGGACTTAGATTGGTAATTCAATAATTACATTGCATTTTCTCTATATCTGTCTACTGTTCCATTAATACCTAAATCAATGTAATAAGCATTTAATTCACTTTAGGTTGCTTACATTAAATTAGGCACTTCTTGTGAAGTGATGTCATTATGAGTTCTTTATCCTATCACAAACACCCTGTCATCTTTCTCTAACATTCCAATAGGCTGGTATTCTGAGCTATAAGCTGAATTAACCATGACCCAATAGATCACTGATGAATAATTTAAGTCCATGTGGTCCAACAATTCTCTTCTGTTTACTTCTGTAATCTTCTTCTGAATAAGCCCAACATTGGCATGTTCATCTACTAAAGCTTTAATTAACTAAATCTTCTAATAATCAGTGTTGTCTTCTTCAACATTCAAGAATAATACTTTCTAATTCTCAGTAACAATCCATTCTCTCTTAGGATCACCTCTCACATAGACTATCAAATCTGCTTTTACCAATCTCATGGCCACTTAGCAAAGAGTATCTCTTCTTGATTGAGCTAATTTAGCATGATGATTCATAGTGTCTATTTAGCACTTCTACTTAACCAATCTTGCACATTTCGACCTCGTTGTTGCATGTTCCCCCATGGCTATATACATGCCTGACAGGTCTGTCTTCCCAATTTACTTATATAATGCTTCTATGTCCATCCCAGCATTGAGTGCCTTAACTAAAATCTAGGCTGCATCTTGATAATTCTTATTCTAGATATGATCAGGGAAGGCTTCAGTCCTGTTTTTGTATAGCTATTTAATCATTAGTTTAGTCCTGACATAATTAGCTAATATCTCATCATCTTTGACAATTTCATCAACCCTCCTCTCAATAGTCACATATTTATAGAGTTCTTTATTTCCTTTCTTGATCAGTAATGGAGTTGTTATCTTGTACATTTAGTTGAATCTGCCTTAATGTACTGTGTTAGGTAATTTAATTATTACAGGTCTTTTATCTTCCTCTAACAACTATTCCATATCAGTCTTCAATTTCTATTCAAAGGCTGTGTCAAGATCCCCTTCTAATGTTACTACAGCAAAATCAGGGTCAAGTAATAACATTTCAGCTTTTGATTGCTTGAAGTCACTTATTTATTCCAGTTTGTCTACAGCTATGGCTGTCCAGGTGTCATTTTCAGTCATTGGCTCTATCATTGAAGTTATGGGCCATACAGCTACTCTCTTGCAGTCTGGTTTATTCATCCTAATAACTGACCAGACTGTTGTTTTGTATGGACACTTCTTCAGTTCTGCAATGGTGGTCACTCCTTCAGCCATCTTCTATTTCTTTATTAATTTGAAATTATTTTAGGTTATTTTGGTCTTGTCTACCCTAAGCACTTCATATGTTACTTCTCCTTAACCGTAACAATGTGTGATATATCTCCCTCTTTCTGATTAAACCTATTTAAATTTTTAATGTTGGCTATTAAGTGGCTACACTACAGGTATCCAATTTCCTTGTTCATAGTTGGATGCTTCTATTTCTGTATTAGTGACAATGAATGTCTTCTGTCTAGGCTCCATACCTGTGCTGTCAATCATTTAAGGAAAGTCAACCCATTCTTCTGCTCCTACCCATTAATCGATTAGTCTTAAATCATGCACAGCTAGTATTATCTTGTCTCTCCATGCCCTATAACTTGTAGGCTGGAAATTTCTTCTCAAATAATATTCCATTATCAATGAAGCCCATTTCCAATTTGGCTTACCTATTAATACCATTGTGTATCCAATAAAAATTGCTTATTATCTCGGGTGATCTGAATCTACAGAAAAGTCCCCTAACCATGTCTTGAAAAATAATTCAAAATTAGCATCACATACACATGGTAATTTTTATTCATCATCTCCCTTCAAAAATTGTTAGTATCTGTGCCCATGCACACATTCTATGTCTATTGAGCTATTGCCATCTTATTCTGGCTTGGCTGTCTAAAAGGATGTTCTATCAATCAATCTACACTCATCTATTATACCTTTGTTAGTGTTCAATATATGTCCCATCCCCTGTTTTGTTGTCTTCTCTACTAATTGCTTGCCCAATCTGTCTTATTAGATTCCTGTAGCTTCAGCATACAATGAATTAATAGACTATTCTAATTTGGCAATATCTTAGTCCAGCCATTATTTCCTCTGCTCAGCTTCTCCTGGCATGTCAGGTGGGTATACTATAGGCACATCTTGATTTGCTGCTGATAAATTAGGTGGGTATACTACTGGTAGGAATTCCTAATTTCCATGTGAATTGTTGTATTCAATCATTCTTGCCATGGCTCTCTGATATGTATTGTCATCTTCTACCGTCATCCTCCCCAGTTTATTCTTCCACTGATCTACCAATCCCTATGGTGAATGGTTGCATCCAGCTTTTGCTTACCATGTCTCACATTTTTATTTATGTATTGTGATCTCCACTTATAATTTTTGTATTGCTTCCTAATATAAAGTGTCCACTACTCTAACTTCTTTGTAATACTGTGGGTTTAATCCTAATTTAATCAGTTATGGGACCTCTTCCTTCAATTCGTCTTCAGATTTGTAGACATAGTGTATGTATTTCCCCCTCTACACTACTTCTGTGCTATCGTGCATTGGTTGTCTCTCTGTTTTCATAATTGATATTGTCAGACTAGGTTCTATACTACCATGACATGTTAGCTAGTTTTCTACACTAATTTGGCTCTTCTTCTCCCCCTACAGTACCTATGGTCTCAGATCAGGATATCTAAACCCTCCTCTTCTATCTTCAATCATCTTTCCAAATTTGGTCTCATCCAGCACAACATCTTTAATCTTCTCTGGCCCACTAAACCAGCTGGCATCAAGGTATAACCACCCATATGGATCCATGTAAAGAGAATATAATCCATTGGGGTCATATTCATAACAGTCAGCATCAAGAGCTAAATCTGCTTCATATTCCCTCTTTGTTAGTTATGCTACTAAACTATGACTGTTGCCTTATTCGACTTTCTGGAAAGTTATCTGTTTATTGCTCTTCTACACATGCACACCCTTCTATGTAGCTACTACAACAAACACAAATTTAGGTTTACTTGACCCTAACATCCTAGTGCTTGTTTCAGTAATATATATAACTTACACTCCTATTGCTTGGAATGAGCATGCTAATGTGTGTGGTGTCTGATTGGCATATTTATGGTATGCTACTAAACTTGTGATGAATCTCTGTGCTGCTATTTGGGCTCTGTAGATAGCATAAGAGTCACCCATTGTTGTTCCAAATAGTTCAATACTAATGATGCTGTAAGCCACATTTAGTCTAGACTAGTTAATGGGTACTGCTATTTCCTATGTTGTTTCTAGCACAGCTTGCTTCAACTTAGTCAGGTCATCTAATACATCTTTACATATGACAGCTCCATGATCTAATTTCTCTTCTTTAAGTAATCTCTGCTTGATAGACTGCACTTACATCCTGAAAGCCTGGTAATTCTTAAACAATTACGTCAGATTGGCTTATGGTAGGTCTATTAATGCTCCATTCGCTCTAGGTGCTAACTCTTCCCCTACCTCTTATACTACAAATTCATACAGTCTTTCTCCTACTCTAGATTTATAGTCTCCTGATTTATCATACACATTAAGCCCTCTTACCGCCTTGTAATAATCGCTGGCTGTGTATCTATCTCTCTCTGTTACAGTTTGGTCGATTTATCCGTTAATCGTAGGTCCTGTTGCTTGCTTGATAACATATTGTTATTTTGCTTGCATAGTCAAAACTC
>Ga0179952_1308006_pt1 | contig 9580 bp, 9 predicted proteins | sample AD_JPNMR1_sludge_FD_135928 | JGI IMG/M metagenome (GOLD analysis project Ga0179952, IMG submission 135928) | Metatranscriptome of active sludge microbial communities of municipal wastewater-treating anaerobic digesters from Japan -... | ecosystem: Engineered > Bioreactor > Anaerobic > Digestate...
CAAGAACACAACAATAAGTAACGCGGCGCCTTTTTCATTGCGTTGCATGGCCATACTTCAGTGTTCTCTCCGTGTGCGCCGTTTTGAGCATTGAAAACGGCAGCCTCGAATCAACGGTCATGTCTTCGTCCTTTGTGCGGCCCCCGACCGCATGCATACGCCTGCACGTGTACGTACCTGACGCCACGGTCTCACGTTCCAGACGGCACACTCCTCATTGTACCGCAAGGCACGTCCATAACGCGGGTGAACTCCCGGAGGGTGTCGGGAGCACCCGGATAAGGACTCTTGTACCGCAGCGTCGCTGAAAGTCTAATCACTTCGGGAAGCCTCGGATTCAACGGTGTCCCGACCCTTGGCGCTAGAGATTCAGGACCCGTCGTTTGAAACAAGGGATTCCCCAAATCTTGCGTCGTTATGCCCGCATAAAAAGGTTGCGTACCAGGAATGTTATAGTCTGCATTCCAGAAGGGCCGAAATACGATAGTCGAGGCATCCGTCAAACCATACTCAAAAAACACGGGACCTGAATACGATTTATCGTTATATGAGATGGCAGGTGGTGTTGGTAACAAGATATTTTCGACAAGCACATAATCCCGGGGGTCTCTGCCCAGCAACACCCACCCGTCGGGCAGGTTATTCCCTTCCCCTCCGGAGAGCATACGAATCCATAACTGCCGTTTCTTAGCGCGAAGCAGGTCTTGAACTACGGAGGGTTCCCAACCTGCGTTTGCCAACTGCTCTATCGCCGTGAATTCTGCGTCCACCCCAGGAAATTCGATGTTGCCACGCACTACGTTCCAATCGATGGGAAAAGAATCCAGGTCCTTTTGGTTGGATTCCACATAGCGAAGCAGGGCATAGGAAGTTAGGGACGATCCATCGGGCTGGGGAATGGTCTTCGCACCGACGCTGCGATGAAGGACATAGGTCACACGGGCGAGATTCGGCTTGGAAGTGCTCCCGTACTCGTATGCACGCACAACGCCAACGTAAACACACCCGATGGGCGTGCCATAAAACTGATAATAACTTCCAAAATCGCGATCGGCGAACGCCGAGTTCAAATCACGTTCCAGAGAGCGAAGCAGAGCGCGTTGTTCCTCGTTGGCTTCGATGTTTGCCGTTCCGGTGCGCACGGCTTTGACGCTCCCCCACAACAAGGTGGCGACCGCGCCCATAACCACCGTCAAAATGGCTATCGCCACCAGCAAATCCACCAGCGTGAACCCGCACTTTCTTTTTCCATTCGTTTTCATCATCTCACCCATCGTTTAGGGCTCGCCTATAAAGGTTACAAACCGTTCGTACCGTCCGTCCGGCATCTTCACGTTTATCGTGGCACGATGAAGATACACTTCCGTTCCACCCGACACCAGAGAAACCGAAGTCGTGTAATTGGAATAGATATCATTCGCCTGAAGAAGGTTAAATACAGGTTCCCCCGCCATCGTAGACCAAGCATCAAACAGATTGTGTCCACCGGCGCTGCGCAACCGCGAAAAAAGGTCATCCGCAAGTTCCGATGCGACGGTGCGTTCCTGCGCGCCCCGCACCTGACGCAAGGTCATCGGAAACAACCGCATGGCGCCGATCACACCGATCGCCAGGATGGTCATGGCGATCAGCACTTCGAGGAGCGAGAAACCGCGCTTTGTCATCATCCAGCCTCCTCTTCCAGGATTCGCGCCTTACCGGTGAACCGATTTAACTCAATGCGGACGCCGGCAACCTCCTTGTTGGGAGCAATGAAACGGTCTTCCACTCGGGTGTCAGGGGTATAATTGATTCGTAACTCGAGTCGCCCGGGCGTTTCATCCCGTTCAGTTCTTAATTCCCCGTTAGGACGAAAAACATGCGCCGGAAAGTACCGATTCAAAGGGTAGGTAGTCCATCCCCAAGACAAGCTTTCTAAACCGGCACGGGGGCTGACTTCCGTGACGCTCGGGGGTGTACCCCCGGAACCCGGTGTCAACGTAAAAAGTTGAACAGGATAGACACCTTGGCGCATGAGATTATTCGTGCGCGGTACTTGCCCCAGAAGCTGGTCCTGCGTGGAGTTGTCTAAAAGGTTTTCCACGCGAGCCTGAATACAAGAGCCTCGTTCCAGTGATACAATCCCGCCTTCATTGCCACCGACAAGAAAGAAAACCTTTTTTTCTGGCCCGAGAGAAAACGTCTGCAACTCTGCGGGCGTTGCACAACGCGCTAACGCAATGGCATCGACAACCACTTGAGAAGTGTTGTCGCGGCTGTCAGGGACTTGCTTCAGAAAATAGACGACCGCCGTATCGGTACGGAACGTTGCACTGTAAACACGTCCGGCACGAAGCATGTTCAGAAGGGTACGGGCGCTGGCGCCCATTTCGTCGCGCGAGAGGGCGCCGCTGCGAACAAGGGTGGGAATGGCAATGGCGGACATAATCACGATGATTGCCATGACAACAAGCATCTCAACCAGCGTGAAGCCTTTTTTTGTTTTTCCTTGCCGCCTCATGACCTCTCACCTTATTCTGCGTTGGCTTCTGTGCCGCTTTATGGAACTTTCTTCGCTATTTCTATCCTAATTGTACACCATAAAGCCCATGAAATGGGCAGATTCTAACAAGACACGACGACTCACGGGGTTTGGGGTTCATTAAAAGATAAAAGTTATTGGGCTGTGTCATGAAAGGTGCAATGCGACTAATTGTAGAACGTCTGCCAACCCTGTTGGTTGTCCCAATTATTGATGTCGTCGCCACCTCCTTTATACCCACCATCTGGCGACGACCACAACTGATCGTCTTTCATATTCGCGCCCATACTCCAGACGTAAAACGGAAGGTCTCTTGGGGCAGGAAAACCATCCAAATTATCTGCCGGAGGATTGCCAGGAATCTTAGCATCTTCTGCGCTTTTGGCTTGAGCATTGTAAATGTATCTGAAATTGTCATAATTTGGATCGAGCCTATCCGGTGCGTTGGGATCCAGAGAGGGACGATAGCAACGGAGCGCAATGTTGCCACTGGGCCAGGGACCCGGATAGAACTGGTATTGTTGGTCCCACGGATCCAAGGGTACGTCCATATAGCTTGTGCCCAGCTTGCTTCTCACGTCAGCCCGTAGCCTCACATTAGCTTCGCGCCCCTGACGAAGCAGTTCATACAGTTTCTGGCTAGCGTAAACACGATCAGATCGGACAAGGGTTAATGCCTCATCTTCGAACATTTGGCTGAAATCACTACGACCGGCATCCATAAGCATTTTGGACAGAGCAAGCTCGATGCTCTTTACCTCTGAATAGGCTTTGGTCATTTGCGCCCGTAAAATCCATTTCTGAACGCGCGGCACCACGATTGCGGCTAAAATGCTGATGATGGCAATCACCACCAGCAGCTCAATCAACGTAAAACCTCGTGTACGTTTCATCTTCACACTCCTGTGTTTCATCTCTACACCAATTATACCGCAGACCGCGCAGATTATGCGCCGCTCATGGCGTCCGCAAGGCTGAAAATAGGCAGATACAGGGCGATGACAATAAATCCGATGATACCGCCCAAAATGACGATGAGGGCAGGCTCTAACAAACGCAGCATGGCTTCCACCGCAGCTTCCACCTCTGCGTCATAAATATCGGCGACTTTCATCAACATAGCATCCAAACTGCCGGTCTCCTCGCCCACGTCGATCATATTGACTACCATGGCGGGGAACACTTTGGCTTCATCCAACGGGGCAGCGATGGTGTCACCCTCTTTGATGCTGTCGTGCACTTTCTGGATAGCGTTTTCAATGACTTCGTTGCCAATGGTTTCTTTTGTGATACGCAACGACTGAAGAATGGGCACACCAGAGGTGATGAGGGTGCCCAAGGTGCGGGAAAACCTGGCAACCGCCACTTTCGTCACCAAGTCACCCACGAGCGGTACTTTCAAAATGACTCGGTCGAATCCACTTTTCACAATGGGAATTTTCAGTAAGATCTTGAGGGTGATGAGTATGCCGTTCACCCACAGCGACAAAATCCACCATTTGAATCGAACGAAATCCCCCGCGTCAATGAGGAACAACGTCATCCAGGGAAGTTTTGCGCCGAAATCTTTGAAGATTTCTGCAAACTGAGGAATGATATACGTTAACAAGAAAAGCACGATGGCGGTCGATACAATTACCACAAAGATGGGGTAAATCATTGCGGACCGCACTTTGCGCTTCAACGCCTGACGTCGTTCCATGAACACCGCGAGACGGTTCAATACGACTTCCAACATACCGCCCACTTCACCGGCTCGCACCATGTTCACAAAAAGACGATCAAAATACCTCGGATGTTTTGCCAACGCCTCGGCAAATGTGGCGCCACTCTGAATGTCGGCAGAAATCTCGCGGAGAATATCTTTCAACTTACAGGCTTTCAGTTGCGAAATCAGCACGTTCAAACTACGCAAGAGCGGCAAGCCCGCATCGATCAAGGTGGCAAGCTGACGCGTCATTACCACCAACTGTTTGGTCGAAACACCGCCGAAGTAAAGTTCCGATTTGCCGCCGTGCAATTTTTTCCGCGCCCGACGTTCATCGGACTTTGTCGCCGGTCGGATCATCGTGGGGTGAAGCCCCAGCGAACGAACATCGTTGATAGCAAGCGCCAAGGTTTCGGCTTCTACCACGCCGAACGTGGTTTTGCCGTCTTTGGCGTTCACGGCTTTATAAGCGAACTTCGCCATCGTGCCCTCCTTACCGATTTCTCCAACATCTCACGAAACGGCACGTCAACCCGCTAATCCTCAAATTTGTCTGTGTGGATCAGGATTTCTTCTGTACTTGTAATCCCTTGCAGGCACTTGATAAGGCCTTCTTCGCGCAAGGTACGCATCCCCAATTTTTTCCTCGCGTATTGACGAAGCTCATGAGCCTGAGCCCTCGCCAAAATCATATCGCACAAATGTTCATCCACTTCCAACAACTCAAACAAGCCCACGCGCCCCATATAACCGATGTAGTCACACGCAGGACACCCCTTCGGCCTCCAGAAACGCAGATTGGGGTCCTTCCTCCATGAATCGGGCAGACCCAGCAACTCCATTTCTTCCTCATCAGGCCGATAACTTTCGCGACAGTACTTACACAGCGTACGCACGAGACGTTGCGCCAAAACAGCAACAAGAGAGGACGTGATCAAGAAAGGTTCCAGGTCCATGTCGAGCAGACGGGTAATCGTTTCGGGAGCACTATTGGTATGCAAGGTACTCAAAACCAAGTGCCCGGTCAGTGAAGCCTGTACCGCAATCTCAGCCGTTTCTAAGTCGCGGATTTCACCGACCATCACGATATCAGGGTCTTGACGAAGAATTGCACGCAAACAGCTCGCAAACGTAAGTCCGACCTCCTCTCGGACATTGACTTGAACGACCCCGTCGATGTGCAACTCGACGGGGTCCTCCGTAGTGATAATCTTAACGCCTTCCTTGTTCAGCACACTGATGCAAGCATACAACGTACTTGTCTTACCGGAACCGGTAGGCCCGGTAACAAGGAAAATACCGTTAGGCCTGTCGATAATTTTCTCCACGCTTTTCAGCAGATTCGGAGGAAGACCTAGCTTCGGCAAGTCCAAGCGCACGGCACTCCGGTCGAGAATACGCATGACCACGTTCTCACCCCAGAGCGTCGGCAACGTAGCGACACGGATGTCTATTTCCGAATCACCAATTTTCAATGCGATTCGCGCATCTTGAGGCAAACGGCGCTCCGAAATGTCCATATTTGCCATGACTTTCACGCGGGATACCAAGGCAATAGCAAACGCCCGCGGGGGCGTCACAATCTCGTGCAACACCCCATCAATCCGAATACGAATCCGAAAGTCGTTCTCAAACACTTCAAAATGGATATCGGACGCACGCTTCTGCACAGCTTCCAGAAGCACAAGGTTCACGATTTTGATGACTTCAGGTTCTTGTGCCAGTTCGATCAGATTTTCCACGTCGCTGATGAGCTCCGTGGTTCCCATCTCCTCGAGCGTCAGAGGGGCATCCCCCACCCGTTCTATAAGGGCGCTTAAGGTTTCGTGAATCGACTCCGTTTCATGACTGTAGTGCTGTGCGATGAACTTGGCGATGTCATGTTGGTTGCCTACCGCTCCCTGAACTTCACATCCCAAGATACGTTTTAGATCGTCCAACTGACTGATATTCAAGGGATCGGCCATCGCCACCGTCAGCACGTTATCCCGAAAGCGTACCGGCACGACGTTATAAAACTGCGCCACATCGGCGGGAACTTTGTGAAGCACCTCATCCGGTATCTGGAGTTTAAGGACATCCACGCGCTCCATGCCCGACTGCACACCGAGCGCTTCCACGATGTCCTGTTCTTCACAAAGCCCCATTTTTACCAAAACGCGCCCGAGCATTTCGCCCGTGATGCGTTGGCGTTGGAAGGCTTCTTCCATTTCGAGAGGGCTTATGACCCCAGACTCAACCAGGATCTCGCCGAGTCGTTTTTCGCTGACCGCTAACATCAATTCTTACCTCGTCATGCCGCCGGCTGTTTCTGGCTTCCCGCCACGGAAACCGGGCTGGTGATCTTCTCGGGGCCGCCGCCCCGGGCAATGATGTTTTGAACAAACTCGTCCGGTTGTTGGGCTTTTGCCAAAGCGTCTTGAAACTTAATAATTCCCTTCAAATAAAGAGCAGTGAGATGTTCATCCAACAAATGCATTCCGTACTTATGTCCGGTTTGAATCGCGGAGGTAATGCGGTAAGACTTGTTCTCGCGAATCAAGTTTTGAATTGCCGGCGTGGTGATCATCACTTCGAACGCGGCGACACGCCCAAAACCGCTTTTTTTCGGGATAAGTGTCTGAGAAATCACCGCTTTTAGGTTGCCGGCGAGCTGCGTGCGAATCTGTTCTTGTTGGTTGGTAGGGAACGCGTCAATGATGCGGTCAATCGTTCGCACGGCACCCGTCGTATGAAGGGTTCCAAAGACAAGGTGTCCGGTTTCCGCTGCCGTGACCGCCGCTTCAATTGTTTCCAAGTCACGCATTTCTCCGACGAGTATGATGTCGGGGTCTTGACGCAAGGCGCGTCGAATTGCTTCGGGAAACGTGGGCACGTCCACACCGACTTCACGCTGGGTAATGATACTTTTCTTGTGGGTATGGTAATACTCGATGGGGTCTTCAATCGTGATAATGTGATGGTCGAACTCCGTGTTTAACCAGTCCAACATGGTGGCCAGACTCGTCGTTTTACCGGAACCCGTAGGACCCGTTACAAGAATGAGCCCACGCGGCAAGGTGAGTACCTGCTTGAGACTCTGTGGCAGTCCAATTTCCTCAAACGTCATGATCTTGTTGGGAATAAGGCGTAGCACCAACCCCACATAACCTTTCTGCTTGAAAATCGACACGCGGAAACGCGCCACATCTTCGAAAGCAAACCCAAAGTCTGAACCGCCTACCTCCTGCAGCTCCTGCTGGTTGTCTACAGAGGCGATACTCTTCATCAGACGCTCGGTGTCTTCTGGTGTCAAAGGGGACTCGCCAAAAAATTGCAAATGACCATGAACGCGTCCAACCGGAGGATTGCCCACCGCAAGGTGCAAATCCGACCCGTCACGGTCAATCAACATGCGCAAAAGACTCACAATTTCATAAGCCATCTATCTTCCTCCATCCGTCATATCATTTTGTCGCATTCTTCTGCGGAAGTGGTTCGTCTGGCGTCGTTACTCGGATAACTTCCTGAATCGTCGTAATCCCATTTAAGGCTTTCTGCCAGGCATCTTCCCGCAGGGTATGCATTCCTTCCAAACGCGCTTGACGACGAATCGCATTCGCCGAAGCGTGTTCCATGATCATCGTGCGGATCCGATCCGTAGTCAGCAACAATTCGTAAACACCGACACGCCCCTGATACCCCGTATTGTTGCAAACCTCACACCCTTTACCCCAGAAGAGCTCCACCTGATTCCGATCGACCCAGGGCATCGCCAGACGTTCCCAATCCAAGTCTGTGGGTTTATAAGGTTCCTTGCAAGAGGAACAGATTGTTCGAACGAGACGCTGAGCTAAAACGACGCGTACCCCGGCGGCGACTAGGAAGGGTTTTGTTCCGATATCCACCAAACGGATGAACGCGCTTGGCGCATCGTTGGTGTGCAGCGTCGTGAACACCAAATGTCCCGTCAAAGCCGCTTTGATGGCAATATCCGCTGTCTCTAAATCGCGAATCTCACCGACCATGACGACGTCCGGGTCCATACGGAATATAGCCCGGAGGGCACGCGCGAAGTCCCATCCAATTTCATGATTGATTTGCACTTGATTGATGCCGTCAATCATGTACTCTACAGGGTCTTCAATGGTAATCAATTTGTTCTCGGTATTGTTCAATTTGTGAAGGGATGCGTACAGGGTTGTCGTTTTACCAGAACCTGTGGGACCTGTCACCAGCATCACGCCCGTGCCTTGTTTTAACAGTTCCTCCCACTTTTGCTGGTCTTCCGGCGAAAATCCCAATTGACCTAACCCCAACGTCAAGCCGGTCTTATCCAAAATACGCATCACGATCGTCTCGCCGTGAATAGAGGGAAGACAGCTCACACGCAGGTCGAGCATCTTGCCGGCGATGGTGATTTTGATACGACCGTCTTGAGGGATGCGGCGTTCGGAGATGTCCATACCCGCCATGATCTTGAGGCGCGATATGATGGAAGGTTGCGCCCGTTTTGGAGGTCTCGGCATCAAATGTAACACACCGTCGATGCGGTAACGCACCTTGACATCCAGTTTGCCGGGTTCAATGTGAATATCGCTCGCCCGCAACCGAAACGCTTCGGTGATCATGTTATGAACATAACGCAGTACCGGACTGTCAGTGTCTTCTTCGTCCTCGTCCGTTGCGGTTTTCCCGCGTTTGGCGCTATCTTCAAAATCCACACTGTCCACACTGATACTGCTGAGGCTGATGTCACTAGCGGACAGGCTCGACATACTAGAAGCGTTGGACAAAGAAGAGCCCATGGAACTGACGTTCGACATGGTGCTTAGCGTACTCATGGTACTGGCGCTGCTCACCGTGGAAAGCATCGACTCTACTGTTTTCTCGGTGAGTCCGTAATATTTGCTCAACGCACTGGCAATATCTTCCGGGGTAGCCAGTTGAACCTCAATGGGGCGGTCCAAAAGTCGTTCCAGATTATCGATGTTATTGATATTGGTAGGGTCCGCCATCGCTAGTATAATTTTATCCCCATCCTCACCAATCGGTATGACTCGATACAGCGTGGCGATTGGGGGTCAACCAAATTGCGGATTCGCTCAGGAATTTCGCGGTCGGAGAGTTTGACGATGGGAATCCCCAGCTGATCGGCTAGTCCCTCTACGATGTGGCTCTTGCTAATGTAGCCTAGTCGTACAAGGATCTCACCCAGCTTCCGGCGATTCATTGACGTTTGTTGTTTGTGAATCGCTTCATCAAGCTGTTGTTGAGTGATAATCCCCCGTTCGACAAGCCGCTGCCCGAATAGAGTATAGGTCTCTTGTTGCACGGCTCACATTCCTTTCGCACTCGGCTTCTGTCGGAGC
>Ga0179952_1084566_pt1 | contig 9544 bp, 6 predicted proteins | sample AD_JPNMR1_sludge_FD_135928 | JGI IMG/M metagenome (GOLD analysis project Ga0179952, IMG submission 135928) | Metatranscriptome of active sludge microbial communities of municipal wastewater-treating anaerobic digesters from Japan -... | ecosystem: Engineered > Bioreactor > Anaerobic > Digestate...
CACAAATGAAAAGAAAGATAAATTACGGGTTCGAGGTAGCTGCTAATATACCCATTGACAAGAGACTTATCCAAACAACACTAGTCAACAGAAATGCAATCAAGATTGATTATCGGTATGAGGGCATGATGGTGTACGTTATAGAGACTGGGCATTTCTATGTACTTAAGAACGGCATCGATAATGTTAACTGGGAAGTGTTCAATCCAGAAGCTAACAAACCAGTTCTTGACATAGGTCTTGTAGGTTCTTTGGATGGCAACAATACGGTGTTCACGACGTCACAAGCATTTGAACCGTCAACATTGTTAGTCTATATGAATGGTGTGTTGCAAACTTTGGGTGATGATTATTTCTTACTAAATGGCACAAATATCGATTTTGTTGTAGCACCAGATCCAACTGATAAGCTTTCAGCCTACTATTACACAGTATAAACAACGAATAAAAAATACACTACACATGAGTGGCAAAATCACGAAAAGACAGATAGACATATTCGATGCTATCGAAACAGTTGACTTACAAAATGCTGCAGTAGTTGAACAAAAACTAGACAGTAATTCTGTAACAGAATCTACCATAAAAGATGGTTCAGTAACTGATGTCAAACTTGCAAACCAGAAACTAAATGTTTTTGACGTACTTAACACTGCAAATGCAAATTTTGGCAGCGATACCCAAGTACAAACTACAGCATCTATAGCAGAAAGAATTGAAACACTTGTAGAAGCTGCAAGACCACTTGTATATGTTGGTGAACTTGATGCTTCTAGTGGTGCTTATCCAACAAATGTGCCAAAGGGTAGTGTATACTTGATAAATGTTGCGGGCACAATTGCTGGTAAACGTTACGAGGTTGGTGATACAATATTCTGTACGGTTAATAACCCAACAAATGCAGATTGGTATGCATTCGAAAGAAATATCGACGGTGCTGTCACCAATCTTAATGGTTCTGTTGATGGTGAACTTGTATCTTTTGAAACTGTTGCTGGTAAGAAGATCATCGCACCAGCATTTGGTGCATCACTTACAAATATACCACAACCAAATGCCCGGTACTCGCATTCACCCGTTGCATTCGACAACAAAGTGTTCATGTTTCCACTCAATGCAGGTGTACGTTATTACGATACTGTAACAAAACGACTTGTAAACACAAATGTAGATACACGGGTACTTTTATGTCCGGTCCGAATGCAATAATTGATGGCAAACTGTACCTTTGTAAAGAGGATAACGGCATTTGGTACTATGATAGCTCTGACGGTCAAGTAAAACAGACTAATGTAACTGATGGGTACTTTGCAAGTGAAGCACCCTACTTGTACAATGGTATTATGTACTTTTTGGTCAAAACAATAATGGCATCTGGTATCTTGACAACAATGATGGCCAAATAAAGTTAACAAATGTAACAAATAACAGTGTCATACGTGGCCTTTACTATCAGTCAAATCTTGCGATCTTAAATGGCAAATTGCACGTAATAGTTGATAATGCAATACTCTATCTTGATGTTGCAGACGGTCAATGGAGAGATCTTGGTGCACCTGCACAGACACGGCTAAATGCAGTAGAAAAACTTACTATGGTGTCTGAAAACGACTTCGTAGCAATAGGTAACTTTGACAAACAAGGCAGTGAAATGCTTTCTTACGGTTCATCAGTGGGTTCATTCACTGTGGGTGTATGGAATGCAAGCACTTACACAACCTATAATTACTACTTCCAAGACGATAGCAACGGGTATGTTTACAGTGCATCTACAGAAAATGGGCAGTCAATTGTTGAAATACCTGCAATATGGGGTTATAACGGCAAAGCAGTACTATTCTCTGATGCTGATGCATTAAATGTAATGGTTGGCAAGTTAAATGAATATGCTGTAGAACCGATAAGCATGCTGCACCCAAATTCCACAGTGGGTGTAGACAAAGTAACAAAGATTTACAGATCTGGCATAGATTCAGAATTAAATGCCGTAATTGCACTTTGCACGATACAAGATTCCGGTTTCACAAGATATGCATTTACATACATCGGCGAAACTTTAGGCATATTGATGCAAAGTTACTTTATGTTCGATTCACCCATTAGATTCATAGGTAGAGATATGCGTGCACAAATGATAGTAATATGTGATTCTGGTATTGCTCTGATAGATCCGGACAACTCGATAGTACCAATATGTGGCACTGTAAATCTTTTAAATATATAACAAATCTTTAATAACTCAAATATATGTTGTCGACAACAACAAAAATCAAAAAACGTCAACTCTACCTTGTCGACTCAATAGAAACCGCTGATCTTAAGAACTTAGCTGTAACTTCTAAAAAGATAGCCACAGCAGCAGTTACTGAAACTAAGATCGCAAATGGTGCAGTCACCGATGCAAAATTAGCTACACCAAAGTGGAATACTTCTGACGTAGTTAATACTGCATCAGTAGTATGGACAGCCGACAACAAGGTACCAACAGCAGCTGCGGTTGAGGCGAGAATCGTAGAAAAACTTGGTATACTTTCACAAGCATTAGTATACAAGGGTGCACATGATGCATCTACTGCACTATTCCCCGCAAATGCAAAAGTAGGTTTTACATATGTCGCAACAGTTGCTGGCACTATTGATGGTGTAGCTATCGAAATAGGTGACACACTTATTGCAACTGTAGAATCTGTTGGTGGCTTTGCTTCTACAACCAGTAAAGCAGACTGGGTTGTTATACAAAGAAACATTGACGGTGCAGTTACAAATGCTGATGCATCAGTAGTTGCTGATTCATTGGCAGTATTCAGTGGAACTACTGGCAAAGCTATTACACAGTTAACATTTAGTGGACTAGTAGCTCTTGACAATGGTGTGCCACGTGCAGCACTTGCATCAGACCTGCCTTCACACTCGCATGTTCTATCGTTAAGTGATGGTTCTAATTCTGGCTCTGTAGATCTTTCTACAGAAGTATTAAAGATCTTAGGTTCGGGTATTGCTACAGTATCTTACGATGACGTAGCAAAAGCATTCACCGTAAGTGTTAACGAAACACAGTTAACTGTAGTAAATGGTACGCAGACTGCTGGTGAATACGTTGCTGCAATCAGTGTAAACAATCACGAGATAACAGTAACAAAGGGTACACTACCTGCAGATTCTAATGATTTCGGAAAGGTTAGTGTAAACGGTGCTGCTGGCCCAGAGGCGGATGCAGTACATGACACTCTTGAGTTTCAACAAGGTGAAGGTGTTACGCTTACAGCTGCTGGTAAAACAATTACTATTGCTGCACCGCATGCAAATAGAGCATCACTTGATAAGATACCTGCAAATATCACGGCAGCTGACGCAAACAAAGTATTCAGAGTTAACGCTGATGGCACATTAGAACTTGTTCTACTTAACTATCTTGAGCCATCTAAGTACCATGTTCTTGTTGCACCAGCATCGATTGGCGGCACAGGTAATAGAACTGTAACTCTTTCTCACAAGGTTCTTGATGGCAAAGAAATGGTTATGCTGAACGGTCAAGTTCTCGTAAGAGACGTTGATTACACTATCGACAATAGCGGTGCACAGAGTATCGTGACAATGTTATTTGACTTAGTAGTAACAGGCCCGGATGAAGATGTAGTAAGGGTTACTTACTTTGAAGCTTAACAACACTAAAAAAATGTATCGAATCCGTGGTACAACACCACGGTTTTTAGCATACATAGCTAAACAACATATTATTAGCATGTCGACATTATCACCAGACTTTAAGGGCATAGAATTGACACCTGAAGACTATCAGTTCATAGATTTTGTGGTGAGTGAAGTTACGCAGGATGGGCAATTACCATTCACATTGCCCCCAATGTCAATACCCAAAGTAATAAAACAGTCTGCTCTGTTCTTTTATCGTGAAGCTGAAGAAGCTACTGAAGAACGGTGGTTTGGCATAAAGTACGAAGACATTATACGTGATGGCACACTCAATGCAGTGTTACAGCTACCCGATGCAATCGAATCAATAACAGAAGTGCACAGTGTAAACAAGAATGTTGCAAATGCATTTGGTGCACTGACAAAGTTTTTTAGAGAACCACTTTTCTATGCAAATTCAATATCTGCTGGTGGCGGTTTGAACAATATCAAATCTTACAGAAACAACCCATTAGAAAGAGATCTTGCATGGGAAGAATCTGTTGCAAGACTATACGAATTCAATCAATTCAGAACGATGTTCAATAAAGGTGTAAGATTTGATTACAACCCCCTTACGCACAAGCTTAACTTTTTGGGCAGAGTAGATAGTGACATAGTACTGTCGACATATCAAAGAATACCACTTGCAAGTCTTTATGGCTATGACTTATTTCAAAAGCACGTAGTGGGTTCGTGTCTTGAACGTGTCAAGATGATAGTAAATCAGTTCAACGTGCCTTACCCAGGAGATGTAACTATTAACTGGGACAGTATAACTGAAATGGGCAAAGATATGAAAGAAAAAGTCGAAGAACTGATCAGACAAGATTCATCCGGTGCAGATCTTATTATTATATCGTAATTACAATAAAAAAATGCAACATACATGATTAACAATGTTACAAACAATTCTTTGTCGGAGCAACTTAATGACATAAACCTTTCGCAAGAGAATGTCATAAAGATCATAAATGCGATACGTGAAGCAGTAACTGCTAACAAAGAATCAGTAACTGTTACTGTCGAAAATGGTGACGGCACTACTAGTTCATTGACTATCCCATCTAACTTTTATCTATTCAATGAAATACGAAAATTGAAGAACAATCAACTTTCGTACATGGGTTTAGATAACACCGGCGGTGGTTTGATAGTCGATAACAACGGTTCTTACAGGCAACTATTCGTAAAGTCATTTAGTAAGACATTAGATGGCAACGTAAATGGTATTACTACAAGTAATGCAGTAGTTATCGATAACAATTCTGTGCTAAATGATCTCATGTCACCTGTTGCAAAGCTTGTATTCACACTCGGTAATGACTTCATACGTGCAGAACGTGTATTAGTAAAAAAGATACTTTTCAAGAGTGCCACAGAATTTGCACAGTACAATGATGGTGCACTGCACGCAGAAGTTTTAAGTAAGATCAAGAACAATTCACACGATGTAGACATAACAGAACAGATATACTTTACGCAACCACGTGTAAACAGATATTACGGTTACTTTACCGTTCTTACGATCGATGGGTATTTGGAAGATGGCAGCATCCAATTAACTTTAGCAGATATCAGATACAATGACGTAAAGAGTGTAGATGCAAGTAAAGAACTTTACATTAATGACGTACTTGTATCAAAAGACGGTTCTTCTAAGTATCAGGTACTCACCGTCGATTCAGTAAAGAACAGAATAACGATAAAACAGATTGCAGGTTTTAGTAAACTTTCTCCTGGCGTAAATGTGCTAAAGTATCATTATGACATACCTGACGAAAAGCGTGACATACAGATACCAGTAAGGGGTAACGAAATGTCTTTGGTATTCATAGCTGTAATAAGTCCTGACAGTGGTGTAGTATCAGAGTACAGCAAATCATTCAAGATCGATTCTGATAATTTGGTTGTTACAGAAGATGGTACACAGTATGCATTCAATCTGTACTTCCACAATTACATCAAGAACATTGGTGAATATCTTAAACAGCTAATAGAAGAATCAACAATACCTCTGTCTCTTGGCATCAAACCCAATAAACCATACATCAAGAGTGACTTCTTTAAAGTCATGCAGATCAATAAGCACTTGAGTGCTAATACAGATATTGACAGACTCAACAAGTTAGCAGAAGAGAAAGAACAAGTGTTCAACGACATTTCAACACTTAACAGTACAATATCAGAGATAAATAGCAGAATTAATGCAGGGCGTTACAAGTCTGAGAAAGATCGTAAAGAAGATGTGAACAAACTCAAAGAGCTAATAAATCAGAAAGATATAAAAACTGCACTTTACGAATCTATCGTAAAAGATATTGGTGCAAAAACACAATTAGACAATTTTGATACGCTTTCTCCAAAGTTCGCAATTCGTGGTTTCTGGCCAATACAAGAACCCATATACAGTTCACAGACACGCAAGCAACACATCATAAAGTATAGACTTCAGTACAGATATTTAAGTGCACAGGCAGATACTGTAGACACGACAACTATACGTTTCTACAACGAGAATAATGAGGAAATTACTGGTGCATTTTCTCCATGGAATGAAGCACAGATGCCAATGCTTAGAAGAGTAAAAAATGATGATGGTTCTTACACTTGGACTTCTTCTGCAGTAGAAAATGCAGATGAAGTCAATATCAATCAGATGGATATACCGATAAGACCGGGTGAATCAGTAGAAGTAAGAATCAAAGCACTTTCTGAAGCAGGTTACCCTGTTACATTCCTCGAATCAGAATGGTCTGACATCATTAGGATAGATTTTCCCAACGAGCTTTTAAACACACAAATAGTTAGCAACTCAGTCAAGAATAACAGTGAAGATCTAAGAAAGGTTGAGCTTGAACAAATGTTCAGAGACAAAGGTATAACTGAACACGTTTCTGAATCATTTAAAGAACGTGATAAGTACTTTGCGCACACTGCTATGAAGATAGCATCGGGCTTTCTTACACCAGAACAGACTACGATCTCAGTATTCGATGTGTTACTTGAGCTTAAGAACTCAATTTCGGGTATAAACAGTATACTGTCTAAGAAAACATTGATGCCAACAGTAGAAATCATCAACGAAGAAAATATCTATCAGATACAGAAACTTTCAACAATAAGACTATTTGCTGGTTACTATACAGACAATGTTAACATGGCAGATACTGCTGAATTCGGTAAGATAGTAGAAAAAGTATTCTACATCAGAATATCTAACAAGCAAAACCAAGTTCTGGAGCTATATTCGAAAATGCCCGGTACGCGCACCCAGCAAATACATGATAGAGTCGATTCGATATTCAGTGACATACCATTGATGGTAACATCTAAAACTGGTGTACAGTTAAGCAATATAACACTACAAAGATATGGCCAGATCATATATGCTAGACAGCTAGACATATCTGAGGACGTAAATTCACCACTTTATGTAAAACCCGCATCAAAGTCAAATACAAACCCAACAGACAATGCAGATGTAGATTATAAATTAGCTGCAAATGCAATAGTATGGGATGGTTCACAGTTACGTGAAGTGCACATTAAAGAAACGTCACCAAGTAAAAACTATGTAGTTGTTTCTAACAAGCACCCGTACTGGAAAAATTCTGCCAATAATGCTAAACTCATAGCAGAAGATATGGTACGTGCTAAGCAATTCACAGTAATAGACAAAGAACAGTTACACCAACCACAATTCGGGCTTATCAATGATAATGCAGTAATCAAATTTGCAAATGACAGTTACGAAATCGTTAACACGCCAGGCTTTGCAGTAAATGACAGATATCTCATCGGTTACAATTCTTGTGGTGCACGTCTATTCATTAGGCTGAGTGACATATCAATGATACAGACTAATGGCAATGCTGCCAGTTCATACAGAACACTTGATGTTGGTGACAATAGTGCAATACTCATACCAGTAGTATTCCAGTACAGAATGGCTGATGCACTCGGCAGAGTTGATGGTGATACGCAAAAGACTGTCAATGACAATTTTGAATATGTTAAGAAGTTGAGTCTCGAAATGCAGCTTGGTACAGAAGAATCATTCAAGTTCGACATAGAAGTTTCTGCAAAATTCAGAGCAAGTGCAATATCCAGCAATGACTTGCCAATCACAAGGCTAAACAGCATAGTATCCAATGTGAATTCAGACAGTAATATCAATACAAACATACAATAATGACCGAAATGCACAACCTAAGTGCGATCAAGACAGATCGTGCATTTTCACTACAGAGAACAAATGTACGGATGTCCGGCAATATCAAGTTGCTGGTTGAAGACAGTGAAAATTTCTACTTTGAATCAATAGACTCTTCACCATATCTTTCTAGAAGCATCTTCAAACGCAACAAGATAACACCAGAACTGGGTTACATAAAAAGTTTGCAAGCATTTTTGGCTAATAGCAACAACATAGATAAATGGTTCGAAGTAAAGAAAGAGCATGCTGGTGTATCTAAAGACTTGTATAAGCAGTACAACTATCTTTACGAATGGGGTGCATATAGAAACAATTACGAAAGTAGTGGTTACGAATATAGATTCTTTGCACCCATGTGGACTTATGGTGCATTACCTGATGCATTCATGATATTTCGTGTGCCTTTTGACGATGCTGTAAAAATTAGGCAAGAAGATGGCACATTTGTTGCAATAAGTAACCCAACGATAATGCAACTGATAGAATCTGGTAGCCTTGTAAAAGTGTTCAATCTTTCTGCTTCAAGTAAAATAGGTGCATTTTTAAGAACACTTACAGAAAATGCTTCATTCTCGGATTATTGCATAAACATGAAATACAAAGATTCGATAAACTTCAGGGGCATCGATCTAAAGAAGGGCATTATATCAACATCTGAAGAATTCGGTATCGAATCACATCTTGCCAACGAAAGCACAATAACAGAGTTCAACAATTATTTGACAAATGGTTGGATGCGTAATGCTAAAGTAGTGCATAACCTCTTAAATCTTGAATTTGCTTTCACAGATTCAGAAGCTACTTCAGGATTCTCTAATTACATTGGTGTCTATGCCAATACTGAACAGATAGATCATGCTACAGCAGATACAGAAGAAGCAAAAGTTATAGTAAACTATGAACGAGAATACGTAAGAGGTGAACAAATAGAAGACACTTACGAACAGGTTTATGTAAGAACAATAGTTGACGACAGCAGAAGTACTCTTAGACCAATTGCACAGTTCAAAATTCTTTATAACCCGCACATAGGTCAAGAGTTGTCTATCAAATATGCAGGCAAGACAGAACTTAGAATAGTATTCAATAGTGAGATCATAGGTACTACTACTGGTGCTACACTTGCCAATTTAGTTTCTGCAATAAACTATGCAGCATCAAACACAAAAAACATAAGCATAAGAGCATATGCATATGCTGGCAAACTCGTGATAGAAAGTAATTCTAATTCGCAAGTTTACGAATCAATATCTGTAAGCTATCCCGAATCAATGCAAGCAATAAAAAGAAGTAATGATACAACTGTCGCAAACACAGTCAATCTTACAGGTTCGTTTTTGAATGATGTACCAATAGATAGTGATGTAGACATTTCTAATGCCAACACAATAATTATAGATGGTGAAGAATATCAAGCCATACACACTTATGATTATAAGGGCACTAAACTTTTACGCGTATCTTCACCAATAAGTGTTATTCTTGACAACTACGTAAGATTTTACACAAAAATGCCAAAACCACTGTACAGAGTAAAGTACTGTGACCATAAAGATTTCGATTTTTCTGACAGAAACACCCCATACAGGGATGTAATAGATTTTGATGTTGACAAGCTTAAGTCATGGTTCATCG
>Ga0179952_1225293_pt1 | contig 9509 bp, 9 predicted proteins | sample AD_JPNMR1_sludge_FD_135928 | JGI IMG/M metagenome (GOLD analysis project Ga0179952, IMG submission 135928) | Metatranscriptome of active sludge microbial communities of municipal wastewater-treating anaerobic digesters from Japan -... | ecosystem: Engineered > Bioreactor > Anaerobic > Digestate...
GCAGGTAATAGCTTTTATGGTGTTTGTACCTGGGTTTTTAAAAAGAAACATCTTTATTTTTGGTTCTTCACGAGAAATAATCTTTAAAAGGACAAGGAGGTAAAATGCGAATCAAAAACGAACTTGCAAAATTTGTGGACAAAGAGTTTGTAAGCGACAGCCTGGAAGACCGTGTTAAGTACTCACGGGATTTCAGCCTCCTTTCTCCGGGCGTGCCGGATGCAGTGGTCTGGCCGGCAAGCTCAGAGGAGGTGAGCAAAATTGTAAAGTGGTGTAACGAGAAGGAGGTGCCTGTTATACCTGTAAGTTCAAAGGTGCATTTTTATGGCTGCACAATTCCAAAAGAGGGTGGCATTGTTATGGATCTGTCAAGGATGAATAGGATCCTTGAAATCGACACCGACAACCGTCTTGTAAGGTTTGAAGCAGGTGTCACATGGAGTCAGCTCATTGAAGAGTTGAAGAAGAAAAACATGAGGGCAATCATGCCTTTAATGCCACCAGGTGAACGTTCTCCCCTTACAGACACACTGGAAAGAGAAGTGCCCACAAATGTTGTCTATGATTACGGCGAGCCCATGCAGTCCGTGGAGGTGGTATGGCCTACAGGAGAAATTTTTAGATGTGGCTCAGCAAGTGTTAATGGTTTTCCTGATTCAAAATCAAGGGGTGCAAACCCATCAGGCCCTGGTATTGATTTTTACAGATTTATCCAGGGTGCCCAGGGAACGATGGGAATTGTAACATGGATGAGCATGAAAATCGAATCGATCCCCAGAATCGATAAGATTTACTTTGCCCCTGTTTACGACCTTCCTTATGCAATTGAGTTTTTATACAGGATTCTTCCAAGAAGAATAGGTCAGGAATGCCTTATTTTAAACAATGTTGATTTTGCCACAATAATTGCTGAAGATATGTCAGAAGATTTCGACGAGCTCTGCGCAAAACTACCACCCTGGACCCTTATCTTGGTTATAAGCGGGCTTTTAAGAAGACCGGAAGAAAAGATAGCCTATGAAGAAAACTTCTTAAATCAGGTCATAAAGAACGAATTTCCAAAGATGTCCCTTCTGGATAACCTGCCTGGTTTCCCGGGTCTTGGAAAGAAATTAATGCCCATGTTAAGGGCACCATGGCCCGAGGGAAAGACCCACTGGAAACTGCGTCTAAAGGGCGGTTGTCAGAGTATATTCTTCATAACAAGGCCGAATAAAGCACAGACCTTTGTGGATATCATGGATTTCGTTGCATCCAAACACGGTTATCCTATAGCAGATATTGGTTGCTACATCCAGCCCATTGAACATAACAGGGCATGCCAGGTGGAGTTTGACCTCTTCTATGATCCAGAAGATGAAGTAGAAAAGACAATTGTGGCCGAACTTTACAAGGATGCGGCAATTACGATGATGAACGAAGGTGCATTTTTTACAAGACCCTATGGTGAACTCGCTCCCATAATATTCGACAGGGCTGCAAATTATACAATGACATTGAAAAGGGTTAAGAAGATATTTGATCCAAAAAATATCATGAACCCTGGAAATCTGTGCTTCTAAGGAGGAAGAAATGCGAAAAGAAGAAATGTTTGATACGCCAAAAAAGAAGGTAAGTCTGGATGTAACAAATCTTGAGAATTTTGTATACGATATGAGCAGGTGCATCAAGTGCAAGGGGTGCTACTGGGTGGAGCATACATATATGCCAGGCGTTAACTTTTCTGTAAGATGTCCTTCCAACTTGTGGAATGACTTTGATGCATACGGCGCATTCGGAAAGATGAGGATAGGTATAGCCATTCATGAAGGAAGGCTTAAATGGACCGATAAATTACTGGAAATCATTTATGCAGACCCTTTATGCGGTGCATGCGATGTGGGCTGTAAACGTAATCTCGACCTCGAGATCGGACTGACCCTTGAGGCTTTGAGAATTAAAGCCGTAAAAGATGGTGTGGGTCCAATGCCTGCCCATAAGAAAATAGCAAAAAATATAGAAACAAAGCACAACCAGTTTGGTGCTGCCCATGAAAACAGAAAAAAATGGCTTACAAAGGATATTAAAGTGGCAGAAAAGGCAGATGTAGTATATTTTGTAGGGTGCTCTTCCTCCTATGTAAACCAGGATATAGCCCGTTCCACTGCAAAGATATTAAACGCAGCCGGCACAGATTTTATGTTGATGGGTGATGAATGGTGTTGTGGCAATACCATCTATTCAGTGGGTATGATAGATGAGGCAAAGGAGATTGCAAAAAGGAATATCGAGGCAGTTAAGGCATCGGGTGCAAAGACATTGCTTGTTAGCTGCGCAGAGTGTTATAGAATGTGGAAGGTGGATTATCCTAAGATGCTCAACATTGCCACAACGGAACTGGGCTTTGAGGTAGTCCATTTAATAGAATTTGCCGATAAGGCAATTGCAAACGGCAATCTTAAACCCAAAAAATCCGTTGATGTTCGCTTCACCTATCACGATGCATGCAGTGTGAGCAGGCTCTGTGACCCGTGGACACCCTGGAGTGGAGAACGGGGATGGATGGGCACAGTAAACCCTCGCCTTAAGAGAAGAAGAGGACAGCAGGGGCTTTATTTTCAGACAAGAAACATTTTAAATGCCATACCAGGGGCAAATTTCGTTGAGATGCCGAGAACAAGAGAGAATGCCCTCTGCTGTGGTGCAGGTAGGGGAACAAAAGAGGCATTTCCGGAACTTGCCATGTTCTCTGCAAAACAGCGCATTGAAGAGGTAAAACATGTAAGCGCAGAGGTGCTCGTATCTGCATGTCCCTGGTGTAAGACCAATTTCACCCAGGCTATAAAAGAAAATGGAGACAGCATAAAGGTAATGGATATATCTGAATTTATTCTCTCTTCATTGGAAATATAAGGAGGTTGACGATGAGTATAAAGAAAGAGGCTTACAATGCATTAGAATCAGTGGTAGGAAGCAAATATATATCCGATGATCCTGCCATATGCGAAGGTTATAGATCAGGTCCCGGTGGTTACGAGAGCGGTTTAGGTTACGAGAGGGTGATGACAAAGATCCCCGGTGCCGTAATTATGCCAAAGACCACAGAAGAGGTTCAGAGGATAGTAAAGATATGCAATAGATACAAAGTTCCCTATGTTCCATACAGCACAGGCTTCTACGGACCCCGTTCCCATTGCCATGTGGAAAACGAACTCCTTGTTGACTTAAAAAGACTCAACCACTTTGAAATAGACGAAAAGCACTTTTATGTAGTAGTGGGTTCCGGTGTCATATACTCACCGATTCAGCAAGAGGCCATGAATAAAGGTGCCTATGTCGTCATAGGCGGTGGTGGTGCCCAGGCTTCTGCTATAGCAAATCTCATCGGTGACGGCTGGTCACCTCTAAGCCACAGAATCGGTCTTCCCCACAGAAGAATCCTTGGCACTGAACTTGTGCTCCCTGACGGAGAACTTGTGAAGATGGGTTCTCTTGCAGTGGGAGACGATCCGTTCTGGGGTGATGGGATTGGTCCTGACTTAAGAGGTCTTTTGAGAGGCTATACAGGTCTTAGAGGCTGTCTTGGCATTGTAACAAAGATGGCTATAAAGACCCTTCCCTTCCAACCAGAACCCCTTGTCCCAACCGGAATATCACCAAATACAGGTCTTAAACTACCGGAAAAAAGGGTAAAATGGATAAACTACCAGCTTCCGAGCAAAGAGGCCCAGGTAAAGGCCATGTATGAAATCGGAAAGGCTGAAATAGCAGGTGCAGTTACAAAGGTGCCTCTTTTCTGGCGTGCCATTGCAAAAGCAGAATGTAAAGAAGAATTCTGGGAATTGTGGGGAAAAGAGAGTGAGGAGACCATAAAGAATTTCTTTATAGTCCGTGTGCTTCTAATAGGATATACATCTGAAGAGCAGATGCAATACGATGAGAATGTCTTAAACGATATCATGAAAGAACTGGGTGGGATCCCAAGACCCACAAAACCTACAGATGAATCATGGATTAAAAATGCAGACTCAGCAGGTATGTGGCTTATGTGCGGGTCATATGTATCTGTTGACTATGTCATCGAAACACTTTCCCAGGCCACAGTTCACGGTGAATACTATGCTGAACTGAAAAAGAAATATACACCACCTTTGATGCCGGATTATGGAGATCCAGGATGGTTCCAGAGCTTTGAACTCGGTCATCAGGGATATTCTGAATTTCTTATCTACTGGGATCAGGACGAGGATACAACAGGTGTCGACCATTTCTATCTTGAGACATCGAAGATGAACATAAGAGAACGGTTCTATACCTCACTTTTAGGTCCTCATCAACCACTTTATCTAACAGGGCCTAAATATGGACCCAACTATCATGAATGGCTGTTGAAGATAAAGAATGAGTTCGATCCACTCTGGGTATGTCATCCACCTGTTCCTCTTGCCCATGATGAATTCGTTGAAAGGGCAGAGTGGATGAAACCCCTGAAGGATTGGGAAACACCTAAAAAATTCCCCATGCCGCAGTGGAAATAAAAGACTCTATAATAAACAGGGGGGCAGGTTTATAAAATTGCCTGCTCCCCGTATTTTCCATTTTAGATACGGTGGGGATTTCAGTTTTGTTTATTATAGAGAACAGAAAATTTTGATAAACCTCAAAAAAAATATTGACAAAAAAATATAAATTGGATTAAAATTTAACAAGATTTTTTATAATGAACAGATTTTATAATGAACAAAGATTGGCAAAGTAGATTAGAAAGAAGGTGTGAAAAATGGCAAAATTAAAGATGCTATGTCCAATTTCAAAAACTGCCTGTATCGATTGTCCCATTTACAGAGGAAGACACTTTTATCTATGCTTCTCCAATGGCTATCAGGATGCCCTAATTGAAAAAGACCAGTTAAAACAATTAAAGTCAAGTATTTTTGGCAAAAAGGAAACAGAGAAACTCAGTTTCGATGTCCCAGAAGATCTTCGTAAGATCGATTTAAAATGTATTCACAATGTGGAAGACGTGGTATTTGAAAAAGAGTTTAAGAAGTAACAAAGTTGCATAAACAAAGAAAGGAGGGCCCATGATTCATGATTTTAATTATCTGAAACCAGGCACGCTGAAAGAGGCGCTTGCCATGTATGCAGACCACGAAGACTGTAAGGTCATTTGTGGTGGTCAGTCCCTGCTTATCGTTATGAGACAGGGTATGATTGCACCTGAGTACCTTCTGGACATCAAACACCTAAATGAATTGAACTACATAAAGTTTGATGAAAAGAATGGTCTCAGATTAGGTGCAACAACTACACACAGGGCTATTGAAAAGTCAGAGGTAATCAAAAAGAACTATCCAGCCCTTGTAGCAATGGAGAACAAATTGGCATCTATCCAGGTGAGAAACTGGGGAACAATTGGTGGAAACCTTGCCCATGCAGATCCAGCAGGAGACCCGGCACCGGTGCTTATGGCACTTAATGCCAATATCAAGGTGGGAAGCGTAAAAGGTGAAAGGACAATGTCCCTCGATGAATTTTTTGTTGACTATTTTGAAACAGCTATGGAAAAGTCAGAACTGGTGCTTGAAGTTCATGTTCCCATTACCCCGCCAAAGACAGGGATAGCATATCAAAAATTTAATTATCTAACAAACGATATGGGTATAGTGGGCGTTGCTGCATCTGTGACCCTAAACGGCGGAAATGTATGCAAAGATGCAAGGGTTGTACTCGGCAACGCAGGACCTACAGCGAGAAGGTCCAAGAAAACTGAGGAATTTCTTATCGGTAAGACATTAAATGATGATGTCTTTGCAGAAGCAGGAAAAATAGCTTCAGAAGATTGTGAACCTGTTGCCGATATTCATGCGTCAGAAGAATTCAGAAGACATGTGATCGGTGTGCTGACAAAGAGGATGCTCAAAAAGGCTTATGAAGAGGCTAAGGGTAAATAGGAAGGAGGCTATACATGGAAAAGAGATTAATAACTTTAAATGTAAACGGCATTGATTATGAGTTATATATTAATCCTAAGACACTTCTTGTTGAGGCGATAAGAGATCATATCGGTTTAACAGGCACAAAGAGAGGCTGTGATACTGTTTCTTGTGGTGCATGCACTGTCATGATAGATGATATGTCTGTAAAATCCTGTTCCATACTTGCTGTTCAGGCTGAGGGGATGAAGATAACCACCGTTGAAGGTCTTGAGAAAAACGGAGAGTTAAGTCCCATACAGAAGGCATTTCTCGACAACGGTGCATTTCAATGTGGTTTCTGCACACCGGGGATGCTAATGTCTGCAAGTGCATTTTTGAAGGAAAATGAAGGCAAAGAGGTTACTGAGGAAGAGATTCGTGAAGGGATTGAAGGAAATATATGCCGCTGCACAGGTTATAACAGTATAGTCAGGGCAATTGAATCAGTTGTTAAAGGCAATTATAAGGAGGGCTAATCATGTCAACAGAGATTAAAGAATTAAAGTATACAACCTTCAAGACCAATGTAAAGTATTCGGTTATCAATAAAAGAGTTCACAACATTGACGGACTTGCAAAGGTAACAGGAAGGGCTACCTATACGTTTGATGTTAAGCTACCCAACATGCTATACGGCAAAATCCTCAGAAGCCCCCATCCCCATGCAAAGATAATAAAAATCGATGCATCTAAGGCATTGGCAATGCCAGGCGTAATAGCCGTAGCAACAGGACAGGATACACCTGGCGTAAAGCAGGGTATCTGGAGAAGGTATCCTGAACTCTGCGATGAGCAGATTCTTCCTCTCGAAAAGGTAAGGTATATAGGGGAGCCTGTAGCGGCTGTCGCAGCAGTAACAGAGGAGATAGCAGAAAAGGCACTGGATTTAATAGATGTGGAATATGAGGTACTGCCCCCTGTTTTCCAGCCCCTCGATGCAATAAGAAAAGATGCACCGGTAATTCACGAGGGCGTTGAGAGAAATATCAATGTCACAAGGCATATAGAGTGGGGAGATGTAGACGATGCATTTGCAGAGGCGGAAAAAGACGGCTATATCAGAGAGGACTGGTTCAGGACATCAAGCCAGCATCACATGTGTATGGAGACGAGGGCAGCAGTATCAAGCTATACACCCGACGGAAAATTAACTGTTTATTGTTCAACCCAGTCACCATATTACATGCAGGCACTTCTTGCAGGTGTGCTCAACATGAGAGAGGGTGACATAAGGGTTATTGCCCACTACGTTGGTGGTGGATTTGGTGGAAAGTTCGAACTCGATGCCGCCATTTTCTGCAGTGCAGTGCTTTCAAAGAAGACCTTCAGGCCCGTTAAGATTGTGTTCACGAGGGAAGAAGATTTTATTGCCTCCAAGAGAAGAACCCCGATGCATTACTATATCAGAACAGCCATGAAAAAAGATGGGACATTTCTTGCAAGAGAGGTAAGGGTCTTTACAAACGGCGGTGCATACACAGGAATGGGTGCAACGGCATTGTATCTAACAGGATTCTTCTGCTCCTTCCCGTACAAATGGAGGGGTTACCGCTATGACGGATACAGGGTATATACAAATACGCTTCCTTCCACGGCAATGAGGGGTTTTGGTGCACCTCAGGCCATGTTCTGTTCTGAACAGCAGATAGAATGGATGTGCGCTGATTTAGGTCTTGATCCATATGAAGTGAGAAGAAAAAATGCCCATACAGAATGCTATGAAGTTCCTGGACAGGCATACATTCAGAGCTGTGGCATGACACAGTGTATTGACAAAATAGAACAATGGGCAAAATCAAAAGGTAACTTAGGGCCTAACAGGGCGATAGGTGTATCTGCAGCAGGTTTTATGTCAGGTGGTATCTTCAACTGGTTTGACACACCTTATTCATTCTCATCGGCTGTGGTGGTCATAAATTACGACGGAAAGGTAGACCTATATGTTGGTTGCCAGGAAATAGGTCAGGGTTCGAATACTACAATGGCTATAATCTGTGCCGAGACGCTCGGTGTTAGGATTGAAGACATAAACGTATACTCCGGTGATACTGCCCATAGCCCCGCTGATCTCGGTGCTTGGGGATCACGTCAGACTTTAATGGCAGGTAATGCAGTAAAGATGGCAGCTGAGGATGCAAAGAGACAGCTACTGGAATTTGCATATGCCGAGATGGGTCTCAATATCGTCTATGACCTTGATATCAAGGATAGATGGGTGCATGTCATTGCAAGACCTGAAAGGGGCATGAAGTATGAGGATCTTGTAAAGAGGGCTATAAGAGGAAAAGATGGCCAGAGAATCATAGGACGTGGATACTACACACCTCACAGAAAAGGTATGATTTCACCGGCCTATAGTTATATGATGCAGGCTGTGGATGCCGAGGTTGACCCTGAAACAGGAAAGATTACCCTCCACGAAGTTATGACAGCCCATGACTGTGGTCAGCCCATTAATCCTCTTGGACTTATCGGACAGCTCGAAGGTGCTGCATCAATGGCCCTTGGCTTTGGTTATCTTGAAGACCAGCCTATGGATGAAGGCAAGATTCTAAACCCCAACCTTGTAGACTACAAAGTTATAAGGTCTACTGAGATGCCAAAGACAGACATGATAGAGATAGATACATACGAGGCAGAAGGTCCATACGGTGCAAAAGAGGCAGGTGAGGGTCTAACAAACCCAACAGCAGCTGCCCTTGGAAATGCAATTTTCCATGCCTTAGGCATCCAGATGAAGGATCTCCCTATTACTCCGGAGAAAATCTTGAAGGCATTAAAGGAAAAGAAGGAGAAAGAAGGTAAGTAAAAAATTTAAAAGGAGGTATGAGAAAGTGAATTACAAGTGCCCTGTATGCAAAAAGGAATGGCCGACAAGTCTGCAGGTTGCAAGACATATCTTTGGAACCGGCGATAAACCTCATCGTGAATGGGTTTCATCTAAGGGATATTCTTATATCGACCTCCTGTTAGAACAGGTATCTGCTCCGGGCAATAAGAGTTACGAGATCATGTCCAAACTTGTAGAAGAGGAACAGGACAAAATTAAATAAATTTTCAAACATTACAGGAGGTAGATAAGATGATAATAGAGGGTGGATTTATACTAAAAGCGCCGATTGATAAGCTCTTTGATTTTCTGCTCAAACCTGATACCATAATGACATGTCTGCCTGGTGCCGAATCTGTCAAATTGCTCGACGAAAATACATACGAATGCGTGGTAAAACAGAAGGTAGGCCCTATCTCTGCAAAGCTTAAATTCGTGAACAGACTCACAAAGGTTGAAAGACCGACCCACATTGAGATTGAAGGTGAAGGCGAGGACATGACAAAGCTTGGTCACTTTAAGCAGAAGAGCATTGTAGACTTAAAGGACCTTGGAAACGGCGAAGTTGAGGTTACATATAAGACAGATGTAAGCATCGTAGGTAAGCTTGCCATGTTCGGTGACAGGATTATGAGGGCAAAGGCCAAAGATACGGAAAAAGAGTTTACAAAAAACTTGCAGGAAAAATTAAAATCAATCGCATAGCACACATTAAAAGACGC
>Ga0179952_1017879_pt1 | contig 9384 bp, 5 predicted proteins | sample AD_JPNMR1_sludge_FD_135928 | JGI IMG/M metagenome (GOLD analysis project Ga0179952, IMG submission 135928) | Metatranscriptome of active sludge microbial communities of municipal wastewater-treating anaerobic digesters from Japan -... | ecosystem: Engineered > Bioreactor > Anaerobic > Digestate...
ATTTGCTTGTTTTTACCGGTATAAACAATGTGTCATAGCTATGCAAAAATACCAATTGCTTAATGCTTAATAATAAAGGAGATGCTCTACTATATGTTGAATAATTCAAATGCAGCAAATAAAAAATGTGGATCAGACAGTGAAAAACGTCCCGTGGTATGTGCATATTACTTTCCCAACTGGCACCCGGATCCCAGAAATGATTACTGGCATGGCAAGGGGTGGACCGAATGGAATGTCGTCAAACATGCCACACCCAGATTTCCGGGACACAAGCAGCCCAAAATCCCTTTATGGGGTTATGAGGACGAGTCAGACCCTAAAGTAATGGAGAAAAAAATCAGAGAAGCGTCGTCACATGGGATAGATGGATTTATTTTTGACTGGTATTGGTTTGATGATGGGCCATACCGTATAAAATGCCTTGATGAAGGCTTTTTGGGGGCTTCCAATACAAATGACATGAAATTTGCAGTTATGTGGGCCAATCACGACCCTATATGCGTGCATCCCGGGAGCCGCATGTTTCCACGACCCTCACTGAAATCAGGGCTTGTCCCTCCCCAGGCATTTTTCGAGGCTACCGAGCATTGCATCAAAAATTACTTTAACAAGCCAAATTATCTGAGACTTGACGGAAAACTATATTTTTCCATATACAAGTTGGATTATATGGTTGAGGGGCTGGGCGGAATTGAAGCTGCTGCCGGAATTCTGAAGGATTTCAGAAGGAGAGTGCATGAAGCCGGATTAGGTGAGATGAATATTAATACAATAACAAGTTCAATAGGTGAAAGTGACCCCATGAAAGCAAATGAGCTGCTTGAAACACTCGGAATTGATTCATGTACAACATATGGATGGAGTAAATGGGCAACATCTTTTCCGGCAGTTGATTATTGGAAGGCTGCAGAAATAAATATAAGGGATTATGAAATACAAGCTCAAACTTATAAAGTACCCTTTTATCCAACTGTATGTATGGGTTGGGATGTAAGTCCACGTGCGGTTCAGTCGGAAATATATGAAAATGTGGGATATCCGTTTATGTCTGTAATTGTCGGCAATACCCCTGAAATGTTTGGCAAGGCGCTTGAGGCGGCACGCGATTTTGTTTTGTCAGGTAAAACAACAGGCAATCTGATTAATCTGAACTGCTGGAATGAATGGACGGAAGGAAGCTATCTTGAGCCTGATACGGAAAATGGATATGGGTATCTCAATGAGGTAAAACGTGTGTTTAGAGGCAAATTTTGAAAGGTGGGTTTTAAATGAATAAAAGACTTTTTAGGATTAAAGCCATGGTGTTAGCATTGTTGGTTGTTGCAGGCATGCTGGGTGGATGCAGCAAATCTGATGGCCAGAATCAGAGTTTAAGTTCCGGCAGCACGGAGAAAAAGACTGCTGCAGCAACTTCGTCGGTAAGCAAGACATCATCAAAGGCAATCGGTACGGCAAATCAAACTGAACAAAGCAATGTCCGTTCCCAAACTGCAGATCAGGACAAAACAAATCAACAAGCCGGCCAACAATCCGGAGAACGGCTGGGAGGACAAACAGAAGAACAAACAGGAGAAGAGCTTGAGAAACAAACCGGAGAAGAAACAGCACAAGGTTCTGATGCCGGCAATGAAACACCAATGGATTTTAAGGGCCAGACAGTCCTGATAGTTTCCTGGCGTGCATTTGATGCACCACGGCCAGGTTTTTCAAAAAGCAATGATTTGTGGAATGAGAATTGCCAGGCAGTAGCAAGGAAATATAATGCTAAAATCGAATTCGATACTGGCATTTCCGCGACAACTTATTATAATCAGTTGATTAGTACTGTTATGGCAGGAGTAAAATTTGCTGATATTGCAATCGGGCATACGGATAATATATTTCCAACATACATAAAGCAAAATATCATAAGGGAATTGACTGAGTATATACCTAAAGACGGGTATTGGCAAACTGATACTGTTGCCTGGTTTGGAAAGGTATATTGCATGAAAAGCAATTATCTGAGTTTGGATGCACCTTACTTTACGCTATACAATAATGAAATTTTTGAAAGAGAAGGACTGCCTGATTTACAGGAGCTTGCGAAAAACGGGCAGTGGAACTGGGCAGCATTATTGGATCTGGCCCTGAGAGCGACTAAAGATTTCAACGGCGACGGAATTATTGACCAATGGGGTCTGGCAAACAATAATGTGGTTCAGTATCTGCAAGCCGGGAATAATGTTCTGCCGGTAGCGTATGAAGATGGCAAATATGTCTCTACATTGACGCAGAAAAATTTTATTGATACTTTGCAATTCATGTATGACCTGTTCAATGTACATAAAGTTATTGGCAGCAATATGGACGGGTTTGCAGCAAATATAGTAGCTATGACATCCGGGGAATTGTGGAATTGCAGAGGAATATACGGAAAAGGAATGAGATCCTACAGGCTTGCACCTGTGGCAAAAGGCCCTGCAGCCAGTGATTATGTCAGCATGTCATTTGCGGACGCAATGGCTGTAATACCTACGACAGCTTCCTTTGAAACAGGAGATCTTGTCAGGCTCTATACGGAAGCATGCAATAACTGGGAAAGTGACAATCCTTATTATATGGACCCGCGGACAAAATATATAGATGAAAATATTAATTATACATTTGCCAGGACAGAAGATGCTGAATTTGTGTATGACTTTGTTACAAGTGTTCCTACCACCAGAAATTACCAACAAGGAATAGGACTACTTACACCTTTACAAAAGATAAGGAGCAATGTACAGGGTGGCGCTATGACTGTAGGCAAAGCACTTGATACTTTCAGGGGTGAGTATGAAGCACTTGTGGATAGTGTTTTGAATGAGAGATGAATTTTGAGAAATTAATGGATATATGTTAAGTGTATGCAAGGAGTGTGCTAAAATGATGAGTAGAATTTTATCGTGTTTGCCAATTGCAGTATTATTTGTCCTCTGTGGCAGTATATTTTTAATAACAGGCGGATGTACCGTATCAGCAACATTTTTTGGAGCAAATAATGTACAGCAGAGGGCAGAGTATTTACTTGATGAAAATTTTACATATATTGATAATATGCAAAAGGCAGATGTATATCCTTCCGGCTGGGATGTTTTCTCAGCCGGAGGCACACTCAGCTATTCACCTTACTCATGGTTTAAAATCAGTGACACAAACAGCCGGCTGCCTGTTACAATGTCCCATAACATATCCGCACAAACAGCCGGGGCAATTACACTTGAATACCGTTTTAAGCAGGTAATTGCTTTTGACGGGGCAGGCTGGCAGCTTTGTGAGAACGACACAATTGCCTGTGGCCTCTATACAAGCAATAGGAAATTATATGCATATTCGTCAGGCGCAGATCCGGTTTTTATCTCTTACTATATGGATGAAACAGAATATGGCGTTAAAATTGTGGCGGATATTACTTCACAGACATTCAGCGTCTATGTCGATGGCTCTCTGAAAGCTTCCGGCATACCGTTTGCCGGTAAGGTATCATCCATTGACCGGTTTAAGGTCACTACAGGAGTTGAGACCAAAGGAGAAATGTATCTGGCAACAGTTAAAATTTATAAAAATTATGCTGTAAATGAACGCTTTATTACAACCATGAAAAACCTGCCTTCTGATTGGAACGCTGTAAATTCCGGAGGCAAAATTGCTGTAGAGGCATCTTATAATGCATCCAATCCGGATTATTTAAGCCTGCGAATGGATGCTGCAAATGCATTCGGCACAATGCAGTTTACAAAGTCCATACCTGAATTGCGAGACTTTATAGTATGGGAGTACAAGGTATTTTACCCTGATATAAAAGGCGGCTCATACACATCTCTTACATCGGAAGGAAATCCGTTGCTGACCATAACCGCCGGGAATGGCTCTTTTGCTTATTCTGCAGCAGGGGAACAGCAAGTTCAATTTTACAGCTACATTCCCAATCTGTGGTATTCCATAAGAGTTAAGCTGGACACGAAGGCAAATACAGCCGATATATATATCAACGGCAAGCTGAAGGTAAAGGAGGTGAAAATTCCCAATGCATCACCAGACACTGTCGGATTCTATTCTCCCCAGGGCTCAGGTGTAACCTGTCTTGATGATCTTATTTTATACAGCCAGCAGCCCCTTCCTGCAGACTATGTGCCTGTCCCCAATAAGATAGCTTCATCCGACGGCACGCTGGTAGGAATTCAGAGCTGCTCAATTTGGCGGGAAGGTACACATCTTGGATGGGATAAGATCAATCCTTACCCTGAGCGTATACCCATACAAGGCTTTTACGATGAAGGAAATCCTGAAGAAGCGGATCTGGAAACTAAATGGCTGGCTGAGCATGGAATTGACTATCAGATTTATTGCTGGTTCCGCCCTGCATTGACAAAGGGAAGACCAATAAAGGATTCAGATCTTTCTCAGCATTTACATGAAGGCTATTTTAAATCAGAGTATAGTGATTATGTAAAATTTGCCATCATGTGGGAAAATTTAAGCCCAAGTTTGGAAGACAGTAAAGATTTCCGCAACAATATTGTTCCTTTCTGGATTGAATATTATTTTAAGGATCCCAGATATGTTACCATAGACAACAAACCACTCATCAGCATTTATGGTTTAGACAGCCTTGTCAGGGATTTCGGCAGTGTGGAAGAAGCCCGTGCCGCAATGGATTACCTAAGGCAGGAATGTAAAGCGGCAGGCTTTGACGACGTAATTCTTCTTGCTGTAAATGTCTACAGCTATAATATTAAGGACTTTGGGATAGATGCTGTCTATTCTTATAGCTGGGGCAATGATGCAGGATACCCTGATGTACAAAAAGCTAATCTTGAAAAAATGCGGGATTCAAGTAACGGCAATATGATTGCTACCATTTCAATGGGGCGGGATGACTCTATATGGGGCAGGAGTCCCGGCTATTTCAGCACGGTGGAGGAATTTGCGGAAGTAGCAGAATGGGTGAAGAATGAGTTTATGCCCACACTTCCTGAAAACAGTGTAGGCCGGAAGACAGTTCTGATAGATAACTGGAATGAATTTGGCGAAGGTCATTATATTATGCCGACATCCCTCAGAGGATTTGGATATCTGGACGCAATCCGCAACGTATTCACGAAGGGTGGTGAACATAAAGACTATGTGCCGACACAGAGGCAAAAGGACAGAATCTGTGTCCTTTACCCGAAAAACCGGGTAATTCCGAAACCGGAAGCAGCACCGGTAGCTGAAATTCCTTCTGATTATTTTATAAAATGGGATTTTAATAAAGATGGCGATACGGAAGGGTGGGTCCGAACATCACGGAATATTACAGATATGAAAGTTCAAAACGGTACACTTTCATTTACATCAACGGGAATTGCTGTATGGATGATTTCGCCTGAACCTCTGGTAGGTATATGCGGGGATGAGGCGCCTTACATCCATATCCGGATGAAAAACAGTGCGGATGATACTTCAGGTAAAATTTATTTTATAACTGAAGCCGATAAAAACTGGGCTGAAGATAAAGCAATAAGATTTGCTGTAAAACCCAAAGATACAGAATATACAGACTATTATATTTATATGTGGTCAAATGCCAAATGGACAGGTACAATTAGAGCTATCCGCATTGATCCTATAAATTGGATGGGAGACGTTTCTATAGATTTTATTGGGATAACCCGGCAGACTAATCCCGGCGTCAGTGTTTTAATTGATGGAAAGATTTCCAGGTTTGCATTTGCACCTCAGGTAATGGACGGATGTGTTATGCTCCCTGCTTCGGAAATTCTTAAAAAGCTGGGAGGAAAAATGCATAAGGAAGGAAATAATAAGTTTACTCTTGTAATAAACGATAATGTATGTATCCTAACTGCAGGCAGTAGCACAACGATGGTAAACGGTACACAGGTATATCTGGAACATTCGGCTGTATTGTCAGATAACATGCTTTATATACCGGCCTCTCTTTTAAAAAGCTTTGGATTGCAGGTCTTCTGGGACGGACAGAATCAGGTGTCCATATCAGCAAATTAAGAGCATAACGGAAGCCTGGCTTGTTGGACAATCTGCATGCTATTTGTGTTGCTGGTTCAGATAAATAAATTATTTTGATATATTTTCAAAAAAAAAAAATTTACAAATACAGGATGTTTTTGCTTTGATGTATTATATTATATTTTTATTTCTTTTATTGTTCATTTATTGCTCTTAAATATTTTCTGCATATAAGAAATTGTTCTGTATGGCTTTATGGCTTTGTTTGTGGTTTTAAAGATATTAATTTATATTAAAAATAAGACTAAAAAAATGAAAGGAGAGTTTAAAAATGCTGCTTGTGAACAAAAAAGGCTATGCACATAACAAAATAGCAAAAATTCTTAGTATTATTATTGTTGTTCTGATGAGTTTAAGTATTCTTGGAGGATGTAAACCAAAAGAGGGAGAAAATACGGACACAAAAAGTCCGGCGAGTACATCATCATCTCCAGCTAAAACAACCGTCAAAAGTGCCGAAAAAACAACAGTAAAGAGTCCCGAAAAAACTGATGATAAAAGAGAAACTATGACCAATAGTACTGCCGGTACTGTTTCAACAAGCAGCTTGAATCAAACACCGGCTGCCATCGGCGCAGAATCAGAAAAACAAGATAGTATTACCCCGGATGAAGAACAGGACGTGGAAACCGGTTCAGAAAGTGCTGAAATTTCTGACCCGATAAAAATTTTTGACTTGAAAGGCCGGGTAATCAAACTTCTCATATCGCAGGATATTGAAAAACCTCAAGCTACAGGCGATAAATTTGCTGATGAAGGATTTAAAGCATTAAAAGAAGCAGAGGAATTATTCAATTGCAAATTTGAGTTTGAAGTTATAGCGGGAAATTTTGACACTATATATAAAAACGTAGAAGCCAGTATATTAGCCGGTGTTTACTATGTAGATTCTTTTAGGGCCGTGCGCAACAGTGTACTGCCAAAATATGAAAAGTTGGGATTTATATTGCCGTTAAATGACTACATAAATTTTGACCATCCATTGTGGGACAATTATGATAATTATACTGGAATACTATATCCAGACAAAATTTATTCTCTGAATATGGGGAAAGATGTTTTCTCACATATTGGCGTATGGTACAATATCAGTGTTTTAGAAAAGGAAGGATATCCTGATCTTCATGATTATGTAGATCAAAATAACTGGAACTGGGACACATTTCTTGATATAGCAATAAACACTACACATGATTTTGACGGTAATGGTACTATTGATCAATGGGGTATTGGAACTGACAGTGAAGATATATTGGGAAGGTCATTGCTTTATTCAAATATGGCGGTAATTATTGAAAATGTAGGTTCATCAGGTGCCGGCAGTTATGTATACAATCTTCAGAGCAGTCAGGCAATGAAGTCAATGCAATTCTTCAGCGACTTATACAATACTTACCGGGTTGTAACACATGGACAGGATAAAATGAGAAAGAGCAGCACGGCAATGTATGTATCTTCTGCATGGTACGGAATAAACTGGAGGAATGCAGGGCTTACAAATCTTGGATTTGTACAGATACCTAACGGACCGGATAATCCTGAAGGGAAAATAGCTACTGCAAAAGGAGGAGGGCATTCGTTTTTCTTCCCGGTTACTCTGCAGGACCCTGAAGCTGTTATAAATGCAGTTGCATACTGGCATGCTTATGTAGAGAACCCTGCAAGAAGCGCCTACGTAACTTACAACGATAAACTGATGAGTTCCGCTCTGCAATGGATGTATACACAGAGAGATATTGATAATTATTTAAAATATTGTGAATGTATACCTAAATGCGATTATATAAATTACTTTAAAGAAGTAAGCAAACTTGTTATTAACAATGTTTTCAAAAAAGCATCTACTACCAGTACTACTGCTTCATCAGCAATTGCATCCATAAAGGATCAAGCAGCAGATATTATAGAGCAAGTAATGTCAAAATAGAAAATGTAAAGTAAAGGAATGGAACTAATTATGCTAAAAAATGATAAAAATTATCCGGATTCGCTTAAAAAATCTGTAATTTACCAGATGTTTCTGCGTGCTTTTACTCCCGAGGGTACGCTTAATGCTGCTGCAAAACTGCTTCCGCACATCAGGGATATTGGAATGGATATAATTTATCTATGTCCTATTGTGGAGGCAGATGATGACATGCGCCTTGAATATTGGAGCGAACGGCAGAAAAAAAGCGGAACGGAAAATCCAAAAAATCCTTACCGTATAAAGGATTATTATAATATTGATCCGGAATACGGAAATAGTGAAGATTTGTCTGTGTTTGTAAAAACTGCGCATTCGCTTGGAATGAAAGTTATACTTGATCTGGTATATTTCCACTGCGGACCTAATGCTGTATTTATAAAGGAACATCCTGACTTTGTCCTGCGTGACGAAACAGGCGGATTCGACTGCGGCCAGTGGCACTTTCCGAAACTTAATTTTGCTTCCGGTGAACTTCGGGAATACTTGTGGCAGAATATGGAGTATTTCATTCGTGAATACGATGTGGATGGTTACCGCTGTGACGTAGGAGACGCATGTCCGTTGGATTTTTGGGAAGAGGGAAGAAAGAGAATAGATCTTCTTAAGCCTGATATCATTATGCTCAACGAGGGACATAACCCTGCAGCACTGAAAAAAGCTTTCAACATCAATTATGAATTAATCTGGCTAAATGCGCTACTCAAAGCTTTTAAGGGCGGGGGTACCGATGACCTCATAAACCGCTGGAAGGATTACCATGATAAACTTCCTGAAGGAGGGCTTGTCCTCCGCATGATAGACTCACATGACTATGCAAATGAATCATTTGACAACCGGTTTGAAAAAGTGCTGGGCTCCCGTGCTGTTGAAGCGGCGTTGGTGTTAAATTTCACAATTGATGGAATACCATTTCTGTACAATGGGTATGAGGTTTGTGATGCGCAGCGGCATAGCATTTTCGCAAATCGTTTTTATGGCAGGGGAATGACAATCGACTGGTCAAAAGCATTGAGTGAAGAAGGTAAGAACCGTATGGCTCTGATTAAAAAGCTTTCAGAAATGCGCCATACCGAACCAGTATTGACAGAAGGCGATGTAAAATGGCTTGCCAATGACGTACCAGATGAACTGATTACCTTTGAAAGAAACTATGAGGGACGAAGTATAGTTGCTGTTATAAATACAAGTTCAAAACCTCTTGCAGCATCTGTTGATGTTGATTCGGATACAGCAGGAATTGGGAAAACCCTAATTGATTATGGAGCACATGCCAAGTTTTCAGAAGGAAAACTGAAAGTTGATATACTGCCACATGGATATGTTGTTGTTGAATTATTTAAAAAATAGAGGGCAGATGCGTC